>Ga0116231_10001102_pt1 | contig 53770 bp, 48 predicted proteins | sample S1TSphgellanicum_2_FD_89695 | JGI IMG/M metagenome (GOLD analysis project Ga0116231, IMG submission 89695) | Host-associated microbial communities from peat moss isolated from Minnesota, USA - S1T2_Fd - Sphagnum magellanicum MG | ecosystem: Host-associated > Plants > Peat moss > Unclassified...
CTTGACGTCGGACGTCTGTCCAAATCCGAATTAGGGTCCCCGCCTCATGCCTATACCAACAAAGTTCCGTCCCGCCGCCCTGGTCGGCCTCGCCGCCGCGCTCCTCGCCGCCACCGGTCCCGCCGCAGCGCAAAAGGTCGGCGCGCCCGCCCCGGCCCTGGTCGGACAGACGATCGATGGCAAGCCGTTCGACCTCGCCAAGCTGCGGGGTCATGTGGTGATCGCCAATGTCTGGGCCACGTGGTGCACGCCGTGTCGCGTGGAAATGCCGACGCTGGAGGCCTTCTCCAAGGCGCATAAGGCGCAAGGGGTGGTGCTGGTGGGTCTCAGCGCAGATCGCCCCCGCGACGAAGCGACCGTGGAGCGGGTTATGTCGGCGTTCAGCTACCCCGCCATCGTCCTTAAAAGCGCCAAGGTCGACGGCTTCAACCCGCCCAACATCTTGCCCGTCACCTATGTCATCGACGCCAAGGGGATCGTCCGCTCGGCGCTCCTCTATACCGACAAGCCCCTAAGCGAGGCGGACTTGACGGCGGCCGTGGCCAGCGCCGAACACAAGTAGACGTCAGGCCATCAAGGCCCGCGCCGCGGCCCGGGCCGCTTCGGTGACCTCTGCGCCCGCCAACATGCGGGCGATCTCCTCCTCGCGGGCGGCGGGATCGAGCGGCTCGATGGCTGTCGTGGTCATGTCGTCTTGGATGGACTTCGACACCCGCCAGTGAACATCGGCTCTGGCGGCGACCTGGGGGCTGTGGGTAACGACCAGCACTTGGGCGGCGCGGGCCAAACCGCGAAGCCTTAAACCCACGGCATCGGCGACCGCGCCACCGACGCCTTGATCGACCTCGTCGAAGATCATGACCGGGGTGAAGGCTGCACCCCCTGCAACCGGCTCGCGCGCCGCCAGGGCCGCCTTCAGCGCCAGCGCGAACCGCGCCAGTTCGCCGCCCGAGGCGATGGCGCCGAGCGGACCGAATGGGGCGCCGGGATTGGTGGCGATCTCGAACGCGACACGATCGGCGCCGTCCGCCCCGGCCCGCTCCGGCCCTAGAGGTTCCAAGGCGACCTGGAAGCGGGCCTTATCCAGCTTCAACGGCTTTAGCTCGGCCTCCACGGCCAGAGATAGGCGCGACCCCGCCGCAGCGCGGGCCGCCGACAGGACCTTGGCGGCAGCCCAGTACACGCCCTCGGCGCTCTTCGCCGCCGAATCCGCCGCCGCCAGGTCCGCATCGGCCGACTCCAGCGCCTGAAGCGCCTGTGCGATCGCCAAGCGCTGCGCCGGCAGCGCCTCGACCGGGACGTTCAGCTTGCGCGCGGCCGCCCGCAAGGCGAACAGCCGCTCCTCCGTCTTCTCAAGGCCCGAAGGGTCGAACACGAAGTTTTGCGCCGCGGCGTCCAGGGCGGACGACGCCTCCTCCGCCTCGATCAGGGCGCGCTCTATGGCCGCTGCGGCTTCGCTCAATCCTCGCAAGGCGCCGCCTTCGGCGGGACCCGTTACACGATCCAGCGCCCGTTGCACGGCGCGGGACGCCTGGGAGAGCCGCTGGGCGATCTGACCGGCGACGAACGATTCCTGAGCCGCCGCGATATCGTCCATCACCTTTTCCGCCGCGCCCAGCAGAGCGCGCCGGTCCGCCAGCGCCGTCTCTTCCCCCGGCTTGGGGTCGAGCCGGTCAAGCTCGGCCAGGCGAAGAGTCAGCTCCTCGGCTTCGGCGGCGTCCTGGTGGACGCGGTCGCGCAGGGCGGCGGCGGCCTTGGCCAGCTCACGCCATGTCGTCCACGCCGCGCGGCAGGCTCGCAGAGCTTCGGCGCAGCCGCCGTAGCTATCCAGAAGGGCGCGATGGGTGCGCGCATCCAAAAGGCCCACCGCATCGTGCTGGCCATGCACCTCCAGGAGAAGAGCGCCCAGATCTCGCAACACGCCCACGCTTGAGGCCTGGTCGTTGACGAAGGCCCGGGAGCGACCGTCGGCGCCGATCTGGCGGCGCAACACAAGCTCTCCGCTCGCGTCAGGCTCCAAACCTTTCTCCGCCAAGGCCGCGAACGCCGGGTGACCCTGCGGCAGGCTGAAAACGGCCGTCGCCGATGCGCTTGCGGCGCCCCGGCGCACAAGGCCGGCATCGGCGCGGGCGCCGAGCGCCAAGCCCAGTGCATCCAACACGATGGACTTGCCCGCGCCGGTCTCCCCCGTCAGCGCCGTCAACCCAGACCCCACCGAAAGGTCCAGCGCCTGGATCAGGACCACATTGCGGATGCTGAGACCGATCAACATGGGGACAGATCGAGCCGGACGGCCTCCCAAACAAACTGGCGTAGCGCCAACGCGCGGCTCAAGGGACCGGCGCTAATCCTAAAGACGGGCGATCACGCCTTACCTAGCCGGGTCAACTGCCCTTTGGGCTTCGGCTTAGGCGGCGCCGAGGGCTTCAGCCCCCGAGACGTTAACAGCGCATAGGCCTGACCATACCAGTGGTCGCCGGGATAGTTGTAGCCGAGCACGGCGCCGTCGCGCATCGCTTCGTCGCGCAAGCCCAGCGAGAGATAGGCCTCCACCAGTCGGTACAGGGCTTCGGGCGTATGGCTTGTGGTCTGGTACTTGTCGAGGACGGTCTTGAAGCGGCCGATCGCCGCGACGGGCAGGCCCTGGCGCAGATACCAGCGGCCGACCGTCATCTCCTTGCCGGCCAGCTGGTCCTCGATCATGTCGATCTTCAGCTTGGCGTCGACGGCGTATTCCGAGGTGGGATAGCGCTTTTGGACCTCCCGAAAGGCGGCGAGCGCCTGCAAGGTATCGCCCTGGTCTCGGGTGACGTCGGCGATCTGCTCCCAATAGCACACAGCCTTCAGATAGTAGGCGTAAGGCGCTGACGGGTTGCCGGGGTAGAGCGAGACGAACCGGTCGGCCGCGGAGATGGCGTCATCGTACTTGTTGGACTCGTAGTAGGCGTAGGCCTCCATCAGGATCGAGCGGCGCGCCCATTCCGAATAGGGGTGCTGGCGCTCCACCTCGTCGAAATACTGCGCCGCTTCGCCCCATGAGCGCTGGTCTAGTTTCTGGGCGCCCGTGGCGTAGATCAGCTCGACAGGGCGCTCTTGATAGGAGAGATCGGTCTTGCCTTTATCTTTATGGGCGCAGCCGGCCAGGCTTAAGCCCAGGGCGCCGACGATCAGGGCTGCAGTCAGAACCGGCGCGCGGGCCCGCAAATGAAAAGTCACCGTACTGGTTTCCCTTGAAGACGCGCCGCCGAGGACTGCGCTATGGACGACCGGCGCCGCCCCTTGCGACCGAAACCGACCTGTACACCATACCTGAAGCGTCCGCCAACGGCGACGCCCCGCCGCAGGCTGTCAATCGACCCCCGCTCACCGAACGCGCTGTAGGCGGCCGGCGATTTGGCGAACGATCGAGGGCTCGATCTGACGGGCGTGACGCAGGGTGACATCGGGCGGCGTCGGACTGCCGACGATCTTGGGGACCGCCAGCCTCTGCGACAGATAGATCCCTGAATGGCCGCTGCAGAGGTAGGCGACCCAGCAACCCACGGCGATGTAGACCGTGTGGGTCGCGCCGAACAGTTCGACGCCCATCAAGGTGCAGGCAAGCGGCGTGTTGGAGGCGCCCGCAAAGACGGCGACGAAGCCTATGGCTGCGAGGAGGTCGGTGGGCGCGCCCAAGAGCCCCGACAGCGCGTTGCCCAAGGCTGCGCCGATAAAGAAGAGCGGCGTGACCTCGCCGCCTTTGAATCCTGCGCTCAAAGTCACGACCGTGAACACCAGCTTCAGCGCCCAGCTCCAGGCGTGAATATGGCGGCCATCGAACAGGCTGGAGACGGTCACGGCGTTGGGATCGGCGGACCAAACGCCTAATCCGAGATAGTCGCGGGTTCCGCAGAGATAGACGAGACCAATGACGATGAGGCCGCCGACGAAGGGCCGCATCGGCGCGTAGGGGATGAACGACTTCATCAGCGCGCTCAAGATGTGGTTGGCCTCGGCGAAGATCAGGCCAACGACCCCAAAGGCGACGCCGCAGAGCGCGATCTCGATCAGCAGCAAGGGCTCGATATGGAAATCGCCGGCGGTCGCGCTCGCCAGATAGCCGATATGGTAAAGCGTGTGGTGGATGCCCCACGCATGACAGGTCACATCGGCGACGATCGACGCCGCCAGGCAAGGGGCGAGCGCAACGTACTGGATGCGGCCGACGGCCAGGACCTCGAGCGCGAATACGGCGCCGGCGATGGGCGTGCCAAACACGGCGCCAAAGCCCGCCGCGATACCGGCCATGAGCAAAATCCGGACGTCGCCTGCGTCCAAGCGAACGAGTTTGCCGACGCCGCTAGCGAGGCTGCCCCCTAGTTGTACCGCAGTCCCCTCTCGGCCCGCCGACCCGCCGAACAGATGGGTCGCCACCGTCGAGACGAGGATCAGAGGCGCCATGCGCAGCGGCACGCCGCCGCCCGGCTCATGAATCTGCTCCAGGATCAGATTGTTGCCCCCCTCCGCCGACCGGCCCTTCCAGTGGTAGAGAAGGCCGATCGCGGCGCCGGCGACCGGCAAGCCAAACAACAGCCAGGGGTATTGGAACCGCAGCCGCGTCGCCCGATCCAGCGCCCAGAGGAACAGCGCGCAAAAAGAGCCGACCGACACAGCCATAGGCGTGACGATGCATCCCCAGCGCACAACCGCGCGAATGGGCGTCAGACGAAGTCTGCCGAAGCTGACAAGAGACGGGCCGTCGCCAAAGCGGCGTATGAGCGGAAGCATAGACGCAATTCCTCATCTCGCGGGCGCGAAGGTGTAGGAATCATCAGCCCTTAGTGAGAGCGGTTCGGTCCAAAGACCAGGCGGAAATCCATCGCCGGGCGCGCTGTTAGCTTGGCCTTGGCGACGCTGTCAACGCCCATCTGGCGCATCGACGTCCACAGCGTTAAAAGCGCCGACCGATCGCCCCTAAAGACCCGAAACAAGACCCGAAAATGGCCGGCCATTCCAAATTCAAGAACATTCAATTCCGTAAGGACCGCCAGGACAAGGCGCGCTCCAAACTGTTCTCCAAGCTGTCCCGCGACATCACCCTGGCCGCGCGCCAAGGCGTGCCGGACCCAAAGGACAACTCCCGCCTGCGTCTGGCGATCGCCAGCGCCAAGGCCGAGAGCATGCCTAAGGACAATATCGAGCGGGCGATCAAGAAGGCGCAAGGCGGCGAGGTCGATACCTATGAGGAGATTCGCTACGAGGGCTTCGGCCCCGGCGGCGTCGGCCTGATCGTCGAGGTCTTGACCGACAACCGAAACCGCGCCGCCGCCAATGTCCGCACCATCTTCGGCAAGAACGGCGGCGCGCTCGGCGAGACCGGATCGGTCGCCTTTATGTTCGACCGCCTCGGTCAGATCGTCTATCCGCTCGCCACTGCGTCCGAAGACGCCATGATGGAAGCCGCGATTGAGGCCGGCGCCGAGGACGTCGTGACGGACGAGGATGCCCATACCGTCTTCACGGCTTTTGAGGATCTATCCGCCGTCGCAGACGCGTTGGAGGCCCGGTTTGGAGCGCCCAAGTCCACCGCCATCGTCTGGCGACCCAAATCCACCACGCCGGTCGCCGGCGACCAGGCCGCAACCTTGATCAAGCTCTTGGATGCGCTCGACGACGACGACGACGTACAGACCGTCTTCTCCAATGAGGACATCAGCGATGCGGAGCTGGCGCGGCTGAACGGTTAAAGGTGAACAAACAAGACGGCGGCCCAGAAAGGGCGCCCGCTAAGAGACGGCCCATAAAAGGCTGAGGGGGCTTTCCAAGCCGACGCAATCACTTCAGGTTTGCGCCGTGATCTCAGCGAGCTACGGTCGCCATGTTCAACACCACGCCCCGCCGCGGCCTCTTCGGCGCCCGTCCCTCCCCCAAGACCCCGGCTGAAGCCGACGTCGCCCCTGCCCCAGCCGTCGAGCCCGCCCCTCCAGCGGTCGAAGCGGCGGCCAGTCCGCCGACGCCGCCCGCGCCCTTGACCCTGCCCTCGGCGCCTAAAGCCGATGCGGTCTCGTCGACAGAGCTTGCCGCCTACCTCGCCGCACGTATGTGCCATGACTTCATCAGCCCCGCAGGCGCGATCACCTCCGGGCTCGATTTGCTGGACGATCCCGGCGCGTCCGACATGCGCGAGGAGGCCATGGGGCTGATCCAGTCTTCGGCGCGAAAATTGGTCGAGCTGCTGGCTTTCTGCCGCGTCGCGTTTGGCGCGTCGGCCTCGGCGGAGACGTTCGATACCCGGGCGCTGGAGACCCTGACCCGCGGCGTCTACGCCCATGTGCGGCCGGAATTGATCTGGTCCGTCGCCTTGCCGAGCGTCAACAAGGCTGCGGCGCGGGCGCTGTTGAACATGGCTCAGCTCGCCGCGAGCGCCTTACCCACCGGCGGCTCCGCGACCGTCACGGCTATGGGCGAGGGCCAGGATATCGTCATCCGCGTGGAGGCGCGGAGCAATCGCGTCCGGCTCCGGCCCGAGGTCGTAAGCGGCCTCGACGGTGAAAAGCTAGACAGCGGCTTGAGCGGCCAATGGGTCCAGGCCTTCTATCTGAACGCCCTGGTCACAGAGGCCGGGGGCCGTTTGGAGCATCACATTGGAGACGACACGATGGTCCTGGCGGCGCGCGTGCCAGCCTGACGTTAGCGAATAGGTCGCGTTTCGTTAACGCGAATTCGCCACTTCGATATGTCGCCTCATTAACCTCCGATCGTTCAAACTGCTCAAGCGCCGAGGTTGGCGTCGATCGGGTGTTTTGCAGCCTATGTATGTGCAACACTTTACTCAGCCGCATGAAGGTGTTGAGTCGGACGCCGGCGCGGAATCGCATGAGGGCGGTGGCGGGACATGAAGATGGGCCTGGTGGTCGACGACAGCCGAAGCGTTCGCAAGGTTGCGCGTCGTATTCTAGAAACCCTGGACTTCGAGACCGCCGAAGCTGTCGATGGTATGGAAGCGCTCGCGTTCTGCAAGGCGGCCATGCCCGACGCCATTCTGCTGGACTGGGCTATGCCCAATATGGACGGCCTGGAGTTCCTCCGGCTCCTGCGCCAGGAACCGGGCGGAGACGCCCCAGTCGTGGTGTTTTGCGCAGCAGAGAACAACCCGGAAAAGATCGCCGAGGCGCTCGATGCGGGCGCGAACGAGTACATCATGAAGCCGTTCGATGGCGACATCGTCGCCTCAAAGTTCGCTATGGCGGGTCTGCTGTGACCCCGGGCGCTTTAGAGTTCTTGAGCGAGCTCGTGCGGGCCCGCAGCGGCGTGATCCTGCAGAACGAAAAGAGCTATTTCGCGGAAAGCCGCCTGGCCCCCTTGGCGCGGCGCGAAGGTCTGGACTCGGTCGATGCCTTGCTCACCGGTCTTCGTCGCCATTGGGATGAAAAGTTGGCGGCCGCGACCGTGGACGCCATGGCCATCGCCGACACCGCCTTTTTCCGCGATCGCGCCGTGTTCCAGCATATCGGCGAAGTTCTGCTGCCCACACTGGCGGCCGCGCGACAGGATGGCGTCGTGCGCGTCTGGTGCGCCGGGTGCTCCACCGGACAGGAAGCCTATTCGATGGCCATGCTGGCGGTGCAGGTCGAAGCGCAGGTCCCAAACCTGAAAGTCGACATCATCGGCACGGACCTCTCGCAGCGGGCGCTCGAGAAGGCCCATTCTGGAATCTACACCCAGTTCGAAGTGCAGCGAGGCCTGCCAATCCGCCTCCTGTTGCAGCATTTCGAACAGACCGGCGACATGTGGCGCGCGTCCGAACGGCTCCGACAAGCCGTGCGCTGGCGACAGCTCAACCTCTTGGAAGACCGCCGCAGCGTGCGCGCCTTCGATATCCTTCTATGCCGTAATGTCGTTCGATATTTCGACGCAGCCACCGCCAACCGGGTGCTGGAGCAGATGTCCGGCGCGCTCGCGCCGGACGGCTTCCTGGTGCTGGGCGCTGGCGAGACCACCGCAGCGCCGTCGCTGAAGCGCGACGAGACAGGTCCAGATACGTTCCGTAAAATCTCCGCTCAAGGGCAGGTTGCGGCTTGAGACCGTAGGCGATTACGCGATGTCGCTGCGCCTTGCTCCTGCCGCCATCGGCGCCTAAGCTTTCCTTATGACTGTTCGGCGGCCGTCTATCGCCCGTGACCTGAGTTGGCGACTTGAGGCGCTCGGCTTCGATCTGTTTAGCGCCTTTGTGCGCCCCTGGCCCGTCTCCTGGGTATCGGCCTGTGGCGGCTGGCTGTTCCGCAAACTTGGTCCCTTGACGCGTAATCATCGGATCGCGGCCCGCAATATCGCGCTAGCCTTTCCCGAATTGGACGAACCGGCGGCCAAGGCCCTGCTAGATCGGCAGTGGGACAACCTCGGCCGCACCTTCTTCGAAATGCCGCTGACCGATAGGCTGACGCCCAAGACCGGGCGGGTCGAGGTAGAGGGGCGCGAGCGGCTGGAGGCCATCGCGCGATCGGGCGAACCCGCCATCCTGGTGTCCGGCCATTTCGCCAACTTCGAAGTGATGGCCGGGGTGATCGCCGATTGCGGTGTGAACTGCCGCGTCACCTATCGCGCCGCCAACAATCCCTATTTCGACCGGCGCATCATCGCCGTGCGGGCGCGTTATGGCGTGCGCCTGTTCGCCCCCAAGGGGGGCCTAGGGTCTCGCGACCTGTTGGAAACCCTCAAGAGCGGCGAATCCGTGTCGTTCATGAACGATCAGAAGTTCAACGGCGGCGTCGCCGCGCCCTTCTTTGGCCGCACCGTGCATACAGCGGGCGCGCCGAGCCGGCTGGCGCTGCGCTTCGGGGCGGTGATGCAACCGATGTCGGTGGTGCGGCTGCCGGGCGCGAGGTTCCGCGTAACGATCCACGATCCGATCCGGCTGACGAACACGGGAAACCGGGAGCGCGATGTCGAAGCCGCCGTCGCCCAAATCAACGCCTTCATCGAGGCGCGTATCCGAGAGCGTCCCGCGGAATGGTTCTGGGTCCATAAACGGTGGCCTCAGGAGCACTATGGCGCGACGTCTCAGCCGTCTTGAGTTAGCCTCCGGGAAGCGGGACAAGCCGGAGGTGCGATCAGTTGTCGTCCCAAACCAGATCGTCGAAGCCGGTCGGGCCTGAGGGCGATGGACTGGCCGGCGCCGGGGCGGCGCGGTCGGCGTCGTCGATGCGGCGCCAGGGACCCTGGTGGGCGGGGTCTGCGCGGCGGCGTCGATCCGGGCCGAAGTAGGTCTTGGTCCGAACAAAAGCCCGCGGCGTGTAGATGACCGCGTTGAGCCGATTGAGGAGCGTTCGCGCCGACAACGGCTTGGCGATGAACTCGTTTACACCGGCGTCGCGCGCCTCCATCACTCGGACCACGGCGGAGTGACCGGTCATCATAATGATGGGCAGGTAGGGGTTCCGACTGCCGGGCGAATTGCGTATGGCGCGTGTGAACTGGACCCCGTTCATAGGCTCCATCTTGAAATCGACAAGGGCGACGTCGGCCGGCCAGAGCTTGGCGACACGAAGACCTTCTGCGCCGCTCTCCACATCACGGATTTGCGTGACGCCAAAGCTCTCCAACAAGGTAATTGCGATCGATCGCATATGCCAGTTGTCGTCAACCAGCAGAACACGCAGCGTTTCGAACCCTAAAGACATTACGCCTCTCAACCGAGAGCCTTAAAGCTCGCGCGACGTTAGAATTCAGTATTAAATTTATCCGTCAAGCAGGTCAATAAGCGTTAAGCTGTACTTGTTTGCGCCTGCCGAAGCAACACTTCTGCCGGGCCGCAGTAAGCTTCCTGACGTTCGGCGCTCCAGTAGCGCAGCAAATCCAACGGGATTCGCTTTCCAGTTGTCGCGCAAAGCACATAGCCGCCGGGCTTGATGACGACGTATTCGCCATCGCCAAAATGAATCAGCGCCGGTCCGTCCATGTCGCGGTCGAAAGCATTCATGACACCGATTTACCGCCTCCAAATACAACTTCATGCTTTAGACAGAGCGGGCGTCGCAAGCCAGACCCCGTCAACACTTGGAACCCTAACAGTTGGAATCGCATCGGTCCAATCGACGAGATCTAGAATAGATCGCCCTGGGTGTAGGCGCCGCTTCGAGGCGCCGCAGGAGATCCCCGGCCTCGTGTCGTCGCCTCGGTTGGCGACCGGCCCCCGCCGTCAACGACCGCCCCCACCGTCCGATCGACAAACACGAGCTGAATCGCCTCGCCCGGCGCCAGGTCCGCGCCGACGCGGGCCAGTCGGCCGTCTGCGTGATGAACCCGCGCGAACCCGCGCTGCAGCGGCCGGTTCGGATCGAGCGACTGGCGCAGTTTTTCAAGCGCGACCAGACCGTCCTGCGCGCGGTCGAGCCGGCGCGCAAGCGCGGCGTCAAGCCTGGCCGACAGAGCCTCCAGACCCGCCCGCCGCGCCGCTGTCGATTGGGCGCGCGCCACCGCCGCCTCCAGCCGCCGGGAAAGATCGCCAAGGCGCTCCGCCCTCACCCGCGCAGGGCGGTGCAGAAGGGCCGGATTGAGGCGGGCGGAGACCCGCATCAGGTCGCGCTCATGGGCGGCGGCGTTGCGCTCCAGGCCTGCCGCCAAACGCCCCGCCGCCAGATCGTAGCGCTGACTTGCAAGCCCAAGGATTTCGGTCGGCCGCGGCAGGCCGCGCGCAGCGGCCGATAATCGCGTTCGCCGCGCCTCAAGCGCTTGCGCCGTGCAGCGCGTCAAGCGCCGCTCATAATCGAGCACGAGGGCCTTTAGGTCCGCCAGAACCGGCGTCGCCATTTCCGCCGCCGCAGTCGGCGTTGGCGCCCGCCGATCGGAGACGAAGTCGATCAAGGTGGTGTCGGTCTCGTGGCCCACGGCGGAAATCACCGGCAGGCGGCTCTGCGACACAGCGCGGGCGAGCGCCTCGTCGTTGAAGGGCCACAGGTCCTCGACCGAGCCGCCGCCCCTGGCGACGATCAAGAGATCGGGCTTAAGGATGGCGCCGCCCGCTTCGAGCGCATTGAAGCCCCGCACGGCGGCGGCCACTTGGGCGGCGGCGGTCTCGCCCTGGACGACCACAGGCCAGACCAGGATATGGACCGGCCAGCGGTCGCGGATGCGATGCAGGATATCGCGGATCACAGCGCCCGTCGGGCTCGTGATCACGCCGATGACGCGAGGATGGCTGGGCAGCGGCCGCTTGCGAGCGACGTCGAATAGGCCTTCCTGAGCCAGCTTGGCCTTAAGCCGCTCCAACTGCGCCAGAAGCGCGCCCACCCCGGCAGGCTCCAGGCTCTCGATCACCATCTGATAGGACGAGCGCGCCGGATAGGTGGTGATCTTGCCCGTGACGATCACCTCCAGCCCCTGCTCGGGCTGGGCCTTCAGGCTCCGTACGCCACCCTTCCAGATGACGCCGTCGATCGACGCCTTGTCGTCCTTCAGCGTCAGATAGATGTGGCCCGAGGCATGGCGTGTGACCTTGGAGATTTCGCCCCTCAGCCGCACGAAGCCGTAGGCGTTCTCCAGCGTGCGCTTCAGCGCGAACGCCAGCTCCGAGACGGAATAGGGCGGGGTATTGCCGACGGCCGTATCCGGCGCGCCAATCTCTGAGTCGGGGGCGGGCTCTGAGTCGAGGGCGGTCATCCGATCAGGATAAGACCGATCGCCGGCTTGTGCGAGCGCGTGTTCGCTCTTCAGCCCTGGCCGGGATCCGCAACCTTGAAAGCCCGCGCCGGCTTGGGTCTGGGTACGCGGCGCCCAGATGCGAGGGCATCGGCGACCAGCGCGGTAATGACGCCGAACAGAACGTTCAAACCCAGGCGCCGAAGCGCGACGGTCTCGATATCGTCATCCGACGTGAGGGCGACTCTTGGGTCGGCTCCAGCAATGGCGACGGCGTAGAGACCCGCGCCAAACAGGGCGCCGGCGGCGACTGGCGGGACAGATTGTGTCAAGGGCCGGGTCGCGCCGTACACAGCGCCGAACGCGGAGGCGGCGGCGAGGCGGCTCCCGTGTTCCAAGGCCTGGGTCCCGTCTTCACCGGCCCAGTTGCGCGTATCGAAACGCCGATCCAGCCAGTCGCTCGCCCGGTCGGCGAGGGTCTCGTGCAAGAGACGGGCGTCGCGGCCCAGAGCCATGACGCCGCCGACGATCACGCCGGCGACCAGGCCGCCGATTGCGCCTGCTGTCGTATTGCGCATAAAGCGCTCCATCCGCCGCCCGAGAAGAGGTTGCGCGATTAAGCCGGAGCGCCGTCTTTCGTTCCGAACAATTTTTCGTTCCGTCGCCTGCCGCCACACCCTATTAGAGCCGCCATGTCATTTACCGAGCGTTTGCAAGCGCCCCTTCGCCATAGACTGTCCACGCGGGAACGCCGCAAAATGCGGGTGCGCGCCCGACGTACGAGCCGCCTGGCGGTGATCGCCGCCGGCGCCGTTGCGGCGGGCCTGATCGCGGTTGTGTTCGCCAAGCTGTGCGATCTCGCCGGCGACGCCCATAGCCGCCTCCTGGCTTATTCCAAGCCGCTCGCCCTGGTTTTGCTGCCCGTCGGCCTGGCGGCGGCGGTCTGGGCGACGCGGAAGTTCGCAGCCCCGGCGGCGGGCAGCGGCATCCCCCAGATCATCGCCGCCGCCGAAGGGCAAGGCCGGGTCCGAGCCAACGACCCGCGCGTCTCGATGAATACGGCCCTGGTCAAGATCGCGATCTGCGCCTTCCTGCTGCTCTGCGGCGCCTCGATCGGCCGCGAAGGGCCGACGGTGCAGGTCGCGGCGGCGGTGGTCTATCTGCTTGGGGCTCGGCTGCACGGCGGCCCCGGCCGGCGGGCGCTGCTGATCGCAGGCGGCGCGGCGGGTGTGGCCGCGGCGTTCAATGCGCCCATCGCGGGCGTGGTCTTCGCCGTGGAGGAGCTGGCGCGGGGCTTTGACCGCCGCTCCAATACGGTCGTGATCCTGGTGGTCGTCGTCGCTGGCGCGGCGTCTTATGCGGTCGCCGGCAATTACGCCTATTTCGGCGAATTGCGGGGGGAGATGACGCTGGGCTCGGCCTGGTGGTCCGCGCCGGTGCTGGGCGTCGTTTGCGGGCTCACCGGCGGCCTATTCTCCAAGGCCCTGGCCGGCATGATCGGCCCTAAGCCTGGGTGGCTGGGCAAATGGCGCATGAGGCGCCCCATCGTCTTCGCGCTGGGTTGCGGCCTCGTCGCCATGGCGGCGGCGATCGGCTCGCGGGGCTTGAGCTATGGCACAGGCTACGCAGAGACCAGTTCGCTGCTCGCCGGCCATCCGGGGCGGGGCTTCACGCTGGCGGTCGCCAAGTGGATCGCCAACCTCGCGGCGGCGGGCTCGGGCGCGCCGGGCGGCATCTTCTCGCCGTCCCTGACGACTGGCGCCGGCATCGGGGCCGCCTACGCCCATCTGTTCCCGATGGTGTCGGCGCGCGATGCGATCGTGCTCGGCATGGCGGCGTTTCTGGCGGGCGTGGTCCAGGCGCCCCTGACCAGCGCCGTGATCCTGATGGAGATGACGCGGGACCCCGGCATGGTCGGCCCCTTGATGCTCTCGACCCTGATCGCGCGGGCGGTCTCCGCCAAGGTCATGCACGAGCCGATCTATCATACCCTATCCCACACCTGGCGCCTGTACGGGCCGGCCGCAAAACTGTCGCCCGTCGTCGCCCCCGTCGAGACGCAGATCGGACCGCTCGATGGGATCGAGCCCACGCCTCAAGCCGCCCTATGAACATACTTCTGGTCGGCTCCGGCGGCCGCGAGCACGCCCTGGCCTGGAAAATCGCCCAATCCCCGCTGCTGACACGCCTGGTCGCAAGCCCCGGCAATCCCGGGATCGAGCGGCTGGCCGAGGTGCGAGCCGTCAAGGCCGACGACGTCGAGGGCTTGATCGCTCTGGCTCAGGAGATCGCCGCCGATCTGGTGGTGGTCGGGCCAGAGGGACCGCTGGCGCTAGGCCTGGCCGACCGCTGCGCCGAGCTCGGCATTCCCTGTTTTGGGCCGACGGCGGCGGCGGCGCGGCTTGAGTCCTCCAAGGCCTTCACCAAGGCCTTTGCAGAGCGCTGGTCGCTACCGACTGCCAGCTTCGAACTGGTCCAAGACGCCGACACCGTCGACGCCGCCCTCGATCGCTTCACCCCGCCCTATGTGATCAAGGCCGACGGATTGGCGGCCGGCAAGGGCGTGGTGATCGCCGCCGACCGGGCTGAGGCCAAGGCGGCGGCGCAGGAGATGCTCGGCGGCAAGTTCGGCGGCGCGGGCGTCCGCATCGTCATCGAAGCCTTCATGACCGGCGAGGAAGCGTCGCTGTTCGCCCTGTGCGACGGACGGACCGCGCGCCTGTTCGGCGGCGCCCAGGATCACAAGCGCGCCTACGACGGCGACCAGGGTCCCAATACCGGCGGCATGGGCGCCTACAGCCCGGCGCCCATCCTCACGGCGGATGTGCTCGCGAGGGCCGAGCGCGAGCTGATCGCGCCCACCGCAGCGGGCATGGCGGCGGAAGGAGCCCCCTTCGCCGGCGTGCTGTTCGCCGGTCTGATGATCACGCCGCAGGGTCCGCGCCTCGTGGAGTTCAACGCCCGCTTCGGCGACCCGGAGTGCCAGACCCTGATGCTGCGGCTGAAGAGCGATCTCCTGCCCTACCTTCACGCGGCTGCGACGGGCGACCTGGCCGCGATGCCGGCGCCGATCTGGCGCGACGATGCGGCGATCTGCGTCGTGCTGGCGGCGAAGGGCTATCCGGATAAGCCCGAACTCGGCACGGCGATCTCGGGCGCCGAGGCCGATTTCGGCGAGGATGTGGTGGTGTTTCATGCCGGTGTCAGCCGCGACCCGGAGGGCCGGCTGGTCGCAGCCGGCGGCCGCGTCCTCAACGTCTGCGCCCGCGGCGCAACGGTCGAGCAGGCGCGCGCCAAGGCTTACGCCGCCATCGCCAAGATCGACTGGCCCGGCGGCTTCCATCGCACCGATATCGCGTGGCGGGCGTTGGGGTAGGAGGCCGATCGAGCCGCCATGGTTTCATAGACATGCGAGATCGTGCTGAGGCGTACACGCCTAAGCACGTTATTGCGTATGCACTGACGGAGCGTGCTGCGGCTGAAAGCATTTTAATTTTGCGGGCGATCCACACGGCGCGGAATTGGTCGCCTGGCCGTTGGCCGGAATAGCGGCTGCGGTCATTAAGCGTTCAGGCCCAACAGCCGATCCAGCGCCGCCTCGTCCTCGAACCGCGCCCGTACGGGCCAGGCCACGACCTGCGTGCGCCACGCGGGCGGCAAGCGCACCCAGTCCTTTTCGGTGGTGATCAGGCCGGCGCCGAACAGGGCGGCGCGGTCGGCCAGGGCCTGGAGATCGCCTTGGGTGAAGGCGGCATGGTCGGGGAAGGGGGCGAAATCTACGAGTTCGACACCGGCCGCCGTCAGACTGCGCTCGACCTTCCACGGCTTGGCCACGCCTGCGAAGCCGAGCTGCGGACCGGACGGCGCCTGACCCGCCGGCTCCAGCCGAGCGACAAGGATAGGCTTGTCGCCAAAGAGCGCGGCGAGTTCGGGATCGACGCTCGGCGCATCCGCCGCCAGCAACACGACGATGGCGTCGGCGCGGGCGAGACCGACCTTGAACGGTTCGCGCATCGGGCCGGCCGGAAACACGCGCCCATCGCCGAACGGCCACTCGCCCCCACGGGTCTCGCCATCGACGACGACGAGGGACAGCGTCTTCGTCAGCGCCGGGTTCTGATGCGCATCGTCGAGCACCAGAACTTGCGCACCCGCGGCGACGGCCGCCAGCGCGCCCGCCGGGCGGTCGCGGGCGATCCAGATGGACGTGTCGCGGCTGAGCATCAGGGGCTCGTCGCCCACCTCGTTCGCCGTGTGGCGCGCGGGATCGACGCGGAGCGGTCCCGTTTCGCGGCCGCCGTAGCCCCGCGATAGGCCATGGGCGTCCAGGCCGGCGCCGCGCAAACGCGCCAGCACCTCGCGCACAACCGGCGTCTTGCCGGAGCCGCCGACGGTCAGGTTGCCGATCGAGATCACCGGCGCGCCCGGGTCGAGCGGCGTGGCGCGCGCGATCCGCTGTGCGGTAGCCGCCGCCCAGATCCAGGACAGCGGAGTCAGCAGCAGGCGGCTCACCCGCGCCGGGGCGCCATCGCGAACATACCACCAACGGGGCGTGGCGAGCTTCATGGCGCACGCTCCAGCAACGCCATCAGCTGCGCGCAAGCCGCCTCGACCGCGCCGCCTTGGCGCCCGGCGAAGGCTTGCGCCCGCGCCGCCGCCTCGCGAAGGGCGCGATCGTCGGTGAGGGCCTCGGCCAGAAGGCCGGCGAGTTCGGCCGCGCCGCCGACCATGCGCACGGCCTGCTCGGCCTGGAGCGCGGCATAGACGCCGCGCCAGTTCTCGACGTGCCCGCCAGAGGCCGCCGGACAGCCCAGACGAGAGGCCTCAAGCGGATTGTGACCGCCGATGCGGGGGATAAGCGAGCCGCAGATGAGCGCGATCCTCGCCAGGCGGAACCAGAGGCCGAGCTCGCCCAAGGTATCGGCGACATAGACCTGGGTCGTCATATCGAGCGCCTCGCCAATAGCGCGCCGGGAGACCCGGAAACCCTGGGCCAGGGCCGTCTCGGCGATCGCGCGGCCGCGACCCGTATGGCGGGGCGCCAAGACCAGCAGCGGCCGATCCGGGCGGTCCTTCAGCCACGCGAACACCTCGAGCGCCACCTCGTCCTCGCCGGGATGGGTGGAGGCGGCGAGCAGGACTGGGCGCGAACCTATAGTCAGACGGGCGGCCTCCAGCGCGGCCGGATCGGCGGGAAGCGGCTCTCCCACCAGCTTCAGGTTCAGCCGCCCATCGTCGCGTGCGCCAAGGGCCTTCAGCGCCAAGGCGGTCGAGTCATCCTGGGTCAGCACCAGATCGAAGCCGCCGAACAGCGTCCGCGCGGCGCCCAGTAAGCGCCGCCAGCCCGCAAGGCTAGCGTCCGACAGCCGCGCCGAGACCAGGGCCGTCGCCGCGCCGCCGCGCCGTGCGGCCACGAGAAGGTTGGGCCAGATTTCGCTCTCGACGAAGATCGCGAGGTCGGGGCACCAATGGGCGATAAACCGCTCTGCGGCGGCCGGCGTATCGACGGGTATAAACTGGTGGACGGCGCGGGGCGGCAGGCGCTGGGCCAAGAGCTCGGCGGAGGCGAGCGTGCCCGAGGTCACCAGCAGGCCAAGCGCCGGATCGGCGGCTAGCAGCGCCTCGACCAAGGGTAGGACCGACAGCGTTTCGCCGACGCTGGCGCCATGCAGCCAGACCAGCCGGCCCTGCGGGCGGGCAAGGGTGGGACGGCCCAGCCGCTCCGGCAACCGCTTGGCGTCCTCTTTGCCCTGGCGCACGCGGCGATGCAGCAGCCAGGGGGCGAGCGGAGCGGCGATCTGCGTCAGGCCGCCATAGACGGCGAGCGCCCAGCTCACGCGAGGAGGTCGGCGGCTTGGGCGTCGGCGGCGATCAGGCGCGCCTGCCAATCCAGCCGCAACGCCTCGTCGTCGGCGTCCCGCGGGGCGTACAGCGGCCCCACAAACACCACCGCGCCCCGGCCGAACGGCAGGGGCAGCAGCGTCTTGTCCCAGCTTTTCAAGCGAAAGGCCGGGCGGGCGCACAGGCCGAAGAGAAATACCGGCGCGCCCGACAGCTTGGCGAGAGTCACCGCGCCTGCCGCCATGACCTGAGCCGGCCCGCGGGGTCCGTCCGGGGTGATGGCCACCACGCCGCCCGAACGGATAAACTTTAGCGCCTCGCGCAGAGCGCTCGCGCCGCCCTTGTCGTCCTTGGCCTCCGGCGATCGGGCGGAGGAGCCGCGAATGGCGGGGAAGCTCAAACGCTCCATGGCGCGGGCGATAAATTCGCCGTCGGCTGAGAGCGAGATGATCACCTTGCGGGGCTTACTTGCCAGCACCTCGCGGCAGGCGGGGCCGAGCGGGATGCGCCCATGCCAGAAACAGGCGACGATCCCGGTCGGGCCGGCGACCGTCGCATCCGCCGCCGCCCGGTTCTCGAACCGCCAACGCGTCGTGCGGAGCGCGATGTCGAGGTAGGTCGAGAGGATCACGGCCAGCACGCCCTGAACCTGGGACGAGCGAAAGAGCGACTTCAGCGACATCTCAGCCCGCGACGCCGACTGCGGGCGCCTCAATGTCAAGGTTCTGCGCCCTGGCCAGGCGCGCGTAGAGACCGGCCTGCCCCATCAGCACGGCATGGCTGCCGACCTCGACCACCCGGCCCGCCTCGATCACATAGATACGGTTGGCGCGGCGCACGGTAGAGAGGCGGTGGGCGATCAGGATCGAGGTGCGGCCCGCCATCAGCCGCTCCAAGGCCTCCTGCACCTTGGCCTCGCTCTCGGTGTCGAGCGCGCTGGTCGCCTCGTCGAGCAGCAGGATCGGGGCGTTCTTCAGGAAAGCCCGCGCGATGGCGATGCGCTGGCGTTGCCCCCCTGAAAGCCGGGCGCCCGCCTCGCCGACCAGGGTGGCGTAGCCGTTGGGAAGGGCCATGATGAAATCGTGGGCGGCGGCGGCGCTGGCGGCGGCCTCGACGTCGGCGTCGGACGCTTCGGGCCGGGCATAGGCGATATTGGCGCGAATGGTGTCGTCGAACAGGAACGGCTCCTGGGTGACCAGCGCAATGTGATCGCGCAGCGACGCCAGCGTCACGTCGCGCACGTCCACCCCGTCGATCAGCACCCGCCCGGACGTCGCGTCATAGAAGCGCGGGATCAGGTTGAGGATGGTGCTCTTACCGCCGCCCGACGGCCCGACGAGCGCGACCGTTTCGCCGCGGCGCACCTCCAGATCGACGTCGGTCAGGGCCGGCGTCTCAGCGTCGTAGTGAAAGCCGACGCCCTCGAAGCGGATGTTGCAGTGGGTCAAGGTCAGAGGCTTGGCGCCGGCGGCGTCGCGGATAGTCGGCTCGATGTCGAGCACCTTGAACAGCCGGCCCGCGGCCGTCAGCCCCTCGACGATCACGGGTTGCAGGTTGGCGACCTGGCGCAGAGATTGGGAGGCGACCATCATCGCCGCCAGAAAGGCGAAGAAGTTGTTGATCCCGACGTGGGTATGGATCGCACTCCAGCCCGCATAGGCGATGATCAGCGCAACCACGACGGTGGAGAGAGCCTCCGTCACAGGTGCGGCCATAGCCCGGGTATTGGCGCCCTTGACGATGTGGCGCTGGCGCCGCCCCACGACTTCGCTGACACGGGCCTCCTCATAGGCCTCGCGATTGTCGATCTGCACCAGCTTGACGCCGTCAAGGCTTTCCATGACCGCGGTGGAGAGCGCCGAGGTCTCGTTCATCGCGCCCTGGGCGGCGCGGCGGGTGCGTTTGCCGAAGCGGCGCATGACATGGGAGATGACCGGCCCGGCGCAGAGCACGATCAGGGCCATGGACCAGTCCTGGCTGATCATCACCCCCACATTGGCGACGACCGTCACAATCGCCTGGGTGTAGTTGACGACGCCCGCGGTGGCGCCCTCGCGGATCAAGCTGGCGTCATAAAGGACCGACGACAGGAACGACCCCGAATGGGCCGAGCGCAGCCGGGCGAGATCGGCGCGCACCAGCCGACCGAACAGGCTCACCTGCATCTCGCCCACCATACGGTGACCCAAACGATTGGTGATGACGGCCTGGCCGACCTGGGCCAGGCCCCGCAGCAACCCTAAGACCACGATGATCGCCGGGATCACGAGCAGGTCCTGCGCCCGCTTCTGCACGAACATGCGTTTGATGACGGGACTGAGAATCCAGCTCAGCGCTCCCGCCAACAGCCCCGCCAGCACGGCGCAGGCCAGCGCCGCCGCCAAAGCTTTCCAATGGGGGGCCAGGTAGGTGCGAAAGATGCGGAGCGCGAGAGCGAGGTGGGAATCCCCCTCATCCCTATCCGCGCGAGGCCGCGTTGAAGCCGATGTCATGAAGCGAAGGGGTGGGATGAGTGGCCCGCGGTGTCAAGCGGCATGGGAGCCGCCTACATCGGCCGCGGGCGGCATGTGACCGGCGAGTTCCAACGCGGCTATCTCTAGAGGACCGCCGATGGCCCTGGCGGCGCCACCGCTCTCGGTCGTGGGCGAATGTTCACGGAAACTTCGACCTCTTGGCCGAGGCCCTCCAACATCGCGATAAGCCGATCAACCGTGAATCGGTCCAATCGATAGCCGCGCACGCGTGCGAAGTCGCTGTGATTGATCCCGGTCATCTCCTGCGCCCGGCGGGTGCTGATATTATCTTCCTTGAGCACCTTAGAGATCGCCGCCGCCAAAACAGCCTTCAGTTGCTTCGTTTCAGGATCGGGGCGACCTAAGTCACGGAAAAGGTTCCCACTTCCGTGTATTAACTCCATGTCGCCATCGGTTGTTGTCATAGCCGCTCCTTAAGGCGTTTTAATCGCTCCCGCACGAGGTCGATGTCCTGCTTCGGCGTGGCGATCCCGCTTTTTGACTTCTTCTGGAAAGCGTGAATGATCCAGATCGCGTCGGCGAGTTGCAGGGCGTACACGACACGGTAAGCTTCGCCTCTCGATCGGATCACCAGTTCCCAGACGCCGCTTCCAAGGCCGATCAACGGCTTGGCCCCGTCGGGGTTGTCGCCCTCGGCCAGACCGGTCAGCATCGCGTCGGCCACGCTCCGCGCAGCGACGGGAAAAGCCTGATAATCGCGTAACGCGCCGTTTACCCAACTGATCGGCCTTGTCAGCCTCATGCGAAATGTTGTCAAATATGACACCACCCGTCAAGGATATAGTTTCGTCTGTTCAATGTTTATAGGTCGGCCTCACTGGAGCAAACCATGACCGTTACTCAATCCGTCATCTCCTTCGTGGTCGCCGCCGGCCTTTTGACGATCACACCGGGCTTGGACACGGCGGTGGTGGTGAGGACGGCGACGTCGGAGGGGGCAAAACGCGGGGCGCTGGCGGCTTTGGGGGTGGTGTTGGGCTGCTTGATCTGGGGCGGCGCGGTGGCGATCGGTCTGGGGGCCTTGCTGGCGGCCTCGCCGCTGGCCTTCACGGTGCTGAAATGGGCTGGGGTGGCCTATCTGGTCTGGCTGGGCCTGCACCTGATCAGAAAGCCTCGGACCTCGTTCGCCCTTGTCGCCGCCGAGGGCTCCTCCGATCGCGCCCGCGCCGCCTTCGCCTGGTTCTGGAAGGGGCTGCTGCAGAACCTTCTCAATCCCAAGATCGCCGTCTTCTACATATCCTTCCTGCCCCAGTTCACGCCGCCGGGCGTTCCGACCGCCCCCTATGTGTTTCTGCTGGCCGCGATCCATGCCGGACTGGGCGTGCTCTGGTTTTCCGCGCTGTTGCTGGCGACCCGGCCCCTGCTGCGCCAGTCGAGGCGACCCGGCGTGGTGAAGGCGATGGACCGATTGACGGGCTGCGTCTTCATGGCCTTTGGCGTCAAGCTGGCCCTCGCGCGGCGATGACCTTCCCAAGCCCACCCCAAACCCCTAGATCACTGCCAATCCGCCGCGCCATACGCGGCGCGGGAGGGGCCGTCTTGGGTCGAGTCGATCTGTCGCGTATCGATCTGAGCCTGCCCGGCGGGCGCCAGCGGGCGTATCGGCATATGGTTTGGAACGACCACGCCTATCTGCGCGTCGGATTCCAGAACGCCCACTGGGTCGGGTCCGATCTGGTGCGCACCAACCAGCCGTGGCCGTTCCAGCTCAAATGGTGGCGCGAGCGGGGCATCCGTACCGTGATCAACCTGCGGGGCGGCGGCTATACCACCGGCGCTTACGTGCTGGAGCGCGAGGCTTGCGCCAAACTTGGCTTGAACCTCGTGGACTTCGCCGTCGCGTCGCGCGATCCGCCGTCGGCCGCCCAGGTGGACGGCGCGAAGGCGATGTTCGACCAAATCGCCTATCCGGCCCTTATGCACTGCAAGTCAGGCGCGGATCGAGCGGGGCTGATGAGCGTGCTCTACGCCCATTTCCGCCTGGGCCAGCCGCTGCGCGAGGCGATGTCGCAGCTGTCTCTGCGCACCCTGCATGTGCGACAGGGGAAGACCGGTGTTCTAGACTACGTCTTCGAGCAGTATTTCGCCAAGGGCGAACCTCGGGGCTTAAGCTTTCTGGAGTGGGTTCGCTCACCGGCCTACGATCATGTCCGTCTTCGCGCCGATTTCAACGCGACTTGGTGGGGCGGGCTTTTGACCGAACGACTTTTAAGGCGCGAGTGACGCTACGGCGCCTGTTGACCCGGCCCCATTGGCGCGCCTAACGCTTGAAAACATAACTATAGAATTGGGCGGAAAGTCGTATCGATGACGGTTTGGGCGCGCGCCGCGATAGACCTGAAATTCCTGAGCGGTATGTACCGGACGCTGCGTCGCGTGCGTCCCATCAAGCGGGACTCGCCGCGGCTCGCCTGCGACGATCTGGAAGCGGCGGTCGACAGATACGCCGCGCGAACGGCGATTGAGTTCGAAGGCCAGAGTCTCACCTACGCCGAGCTCGACGCTCTCGCCAACCGCTACGCCCACTGGGCTCTGACCTGCGGGCTGAAGCGGGGCGATACGGTCGCCCTGGTCGCTCAAAACTGCACCGATTATGTCGCCGTCTGGTACGGCTTATCCAAGGTGGGGGTGATCACCGCCCTGGTGAATCATCAACTGACGGGGGCGGCGCTCGTCCACAGCCTGAAGATCTGCAACGCCTCCCATGTGATCGCCGATATAGAGGCTGCGGCGACGATCCATGCGGTGGAGGACCAGTTTCAGCAGCCGATTAGGACTTGGGTTCTTGGCGAGACCTTGGCAGCGGCGCTGGAGGGCGTTTCGAGCCTGCGACCCGATCGGGCGGCGATGCGAAGCGGCATGACGGCCAAGGACGTCGCGCTGTACCTGTTCACCAGCGGAACCACGGGCTTGCCCAAGGCGGCCAAGGTCACGCATGTGCGCGTCCTCTTGTACATGCAGGCTTTCGCCGGGGCGACGGGCGCCAGGGCCAGCGACCGGTTCTACAACTGCCTGCCGCTGTACCATGCGACGGGCGGCCTTTGCGCGGTGGGCGCGGCGCTGCTGACGGGCGGCTGCGTGGTGTTGCGGCGGCGGTTCTCCGCCAGCCAATTTTGGCCGGACATCGTGGCGCAGAAGTGCACTGTCTTCGCCTATATCGGCGAGCTCTGCCGCTATCTGACCAACCTGCCCGTCCAACCGGACGAAAAACGCCATCGTCTAAGGCTGGCGTTCGGCAATGGCCTGCGCCCCGATGTCTGGGAGCAGATGGAGCAGCGTTTCAAGATTCCGCACATCCTGGAGTTCTATGGATCGACGGAGGGCAATGTCTCGCTGATGAATCTGGATGGGACAACCGGCGCGATCGGTCGCATCCCCCCCTATTTGAAGAGCGCCTTCAACGCGCGATTGGTCCAGTTCGATATGACCGCCCAGGCGCCGGCGCGCGATGCGCAGGGGCGCTTGATCCCCTGCGAGCCCGGCGACATCGGCGAGATGATCGGCCGGATCGGCGGCGACGCCCGATCGGACTATGTCGGCTACGCGGACAAGACGGCCACCGACCGAAAGGTGGTGCGCAACGCCTTCGTCGATGGAGACGCCTGGTTCTTGACCGGCGACCTGATGCGCCGGGACAAACACGGCTACCTCTATTTCATCGACCGCGTGGGCGACACGTTCCGATGGAAGAGCGAAAATGTCTCGACCACCGAGGTGGAGGAGCGCCTATCGGACGTCCCCAGCGTGCGTGAAGCCAATGTCTACGGGGTGCTTGTGCCAGGAACCGACGGTCGGGCCGGCATGGCCGCTCTGGTGGTCGATGAGCATTTCGACCTGGCCGGTTTCCAGGCTGCGGTCCAGACTGCCCTACCCGTCTACGCCCAGCCGGTATTTTTGCGCCTCCAGGCCCATATGGACACCACCGGCACCTTCAAGCGCCGAAAGATGGATGTCGTTTCGGAAGGCTTCGACCCCGACAAGGTCGAGGACCCGCTCTTCGTCAAATTGCCTCACGATGGCTATCGGCCCATAGACGCCGCGTTGTATCGGCGGATCCAGAGCGGCGAGGTGCGGCTGTAAAGCATCGTGCGTTTGTTGGCGTCGATCTTGATCCCATCGACCGACCTGCAGCGGCCCGGCCTGCAGGGTTATGAGCAGGATGTCCGCAGATAGCGCTCCATGATATTGGAATCCGGCGGACCTTTAAGCTACGTTAACCATCTTCATGTTCACATCTCGGTTGTCTGGAGAATCCGACATAGGCGGAGATTGCGGCGCTCATCCTGCCGAATCCAAACGACATATTCGAGCGTGTATCTTGACTCAGCCGAGTCTGGTTTCCGCTTGAGGCGGAATAGGCGGCCACGCGGATGGTTAAGAATTATATGAAGCAATCCCAACACGATAGCCCTTAATAGTCAGAATCGGTATATAGTTACGTATAATTCGCAGGCGAGCAATTTGGTGCACAGACGACCATTCCTCGTAACAAGTCTTCGGGCGCCAAATTGGGCTCGATAAGCCTTGGCGATACCGTGCAGGTGAATTCCTATGCACAACTCCGCTCCCATACGGGCGCGGCGCCGACATTAGGTGCAATGTTGCTCGTCACGGGGAAAGATTTTATCCCATCGCAGTCGCCTCGCCACCGACGGGTCTGCTCAATCCCCGCCGATGGCGCAACAGCATGACCGACACGGCGCCTTCCAATCCCAGCATCTTAACAGCAAAGATGTTTGTGACGATGTTGAGCAGCGGCCTGCTCGATCGGGGCGGGACGGATTCAGTTGGACGCTTGATGCCATTCGACGAATACAAACTTCTTGTCGCAGAGCTAGAAGCACGGCCAGAGCTCGAAGATGCGCTTGCAAAAGCAAACCCCCAAGATCGGTGGGCGACAGAAGCTTTGCCAAGTTTGGGCAGATGGCTGCGGAAAGGCCGGCCACGCGGGCCGGCCATTAGAACAATAGGCGCTGAGTTTGATTACTTGGACGGTGTCGATCGTAATGAAATGGCTTGGTCATTTTCCATGATACTAAACGCGCTACGACGCCGGGCCGTCAAGCCGACAAAACAGGCCTGTATCCTTGCCACTGCACGTAATGAAGGAATCTATTTTATCGAGTGGCTTGCCCATCATAGAGCCCTCGGATTCGAGTCATTTTTTATATATACAAACGACAACACCGATGAGTCCGACCAACTTCTTGAAACCCTGTCGCGCGAAGGGGCAATCAATTTGGTCCACAACCGATCGGGGCCAAATATTCGCCCACAGTACAAGGCTTACACCCACGCCTTACAGTTTTTGCCTGAGATTCTAGATTATGCATGGACTGCAGTTATAGATTTAGACGAATTTATTCGGATAAATACAAGTAAATTCTCTTCAATAATTGACTACCTGAATTGGTCGGTATTTTCAAAAACGGATTCAATAAGTTTGAGTTGGAAACTTGTTGGGCCAAACAAGCAGATGCGTTGGAGAGACGCGCCGCTGAATCAACGGTTTCCAAATATCAATAGTGAGCCTAACGACCACTTGAAGTCCATTTTTAAGGCAAATCGTTTTCTTGCATCTCAATGTCACTTCCCCTACGCACCTGGCTATGAGTCACGAGTCTATAGCTACTCCAACGGCGCTCAGACGGTTGAGGGACCGCTCTACAAACAACATGATTATAATTATGCTTGGATAGATCATTTCCAATTGAAGTCTTTTGAGGAGCATGTTGTTCGACGAAGTCGAAATACAGGCGATCACGCTTTAGTCGCCGACATAAACGACATGAATGTCGATCATATTTCTTCGGCCAGTCTGGTCGACCTCTACCTCAGCGACTATGATCGCGAAGATTTGGTCGCCCCGACATCGGATGATGCGCTAGATCAAAAACGCAGGGTCGAGATAGAAAAGCTTATTGCATTGCCCGGCGTATCCTCCGCCTTGGAGCGCTGTAAGTCGGCCTTCCAGGCTGAAGTCGATCAGGTAAAGTCAATCCTGGCCAGAAACCCTCGCTTTCAAATTCCGGGCACTCCAGAAAATCGACTGATGGCAGTCCTTCGATCCGCCCCCTGAGCGCGCCAAGCTAGAGCGCGTTCCGAAAGGTGGGAACCGGTTTTCGGACGAAACACGCTCTAAGCTTTGAGCTCTAAAACGCCGCCTCCCCCGTAATCGCCCGGCCCAGGATCAGGGCGTGGACGTCGTGGGCGCCTTCGTAGGTGTTGACGGTCTCAAGGTTGATGGCGTGGCGCATGACGTGCATCTCGCCGGTGATGCCGGCGCCGCCGTGCATGTCGCGCGCCTCCCGCGCGATGGCCAGCGCCTTGCCGCAGTTGTTGCGCTTCATCATCGAAATGGCCTCGGGAACCCAGTCTCCAGCGTCCAGCCGCCGCCCGAGCGCCAGCGCGCCCTCATAGCCCAGCGCAATATCGGTCATCATGTCGGCGAGCTTCTTCTGCACCAACTGCCGCCCCGACAGCGGCCGCCCGAACAGGGTGCGCTCGCCCACGTAAGCTTTGGCGGCGTGGAAGCAGAACTCCGCCGCCCCCATGGCGCCCCAGGCGATGCCGTAGCGCGCCTTGTTCAGGCAGGAGAACGGCCCCCGAAGGCCGCGCACGCCGGGCAGTCGGTTGGCCTCGGGCACGAACACCTCCGCCAGGCCGATGTCGCCGGTGACCGACGCGCGCAGGCTGAGCTTGTCGCCGATCTCTGTGGTGGTAAAGCCTTGAAAATCCCGCTCGACGATGAAGCCTGCGATGTCGCCATCGAGCTTGGCCCACACCACCGCCAGATCGCAAATCGGCGAGTTAGAAATCCAATATTTGGCGCCGTTCAGGCGATAGCCGCCATCGACCTTATCGGCCCGGGTGCGCATCGCGCCGGGATCGGAGCCGCCATCGGCCTCGGTCAGACCGAAACAGCCGATCAGCTCCCCCTTGGCCATCTTGGGCAGGAATTTGGATTTCTGCGCGTCCGAGCCGAAGGCGTAGATCGGGTACATGGCCAGCGACGACTGCACGCTCATCGCCGAGCGATAGCCGGAGTCGATCGCTTCGATCTCCCGCGCCACCAGGCCATAGGCGACATGGCTGGCCTCGGCGCCGCCATAGGCCTCTGGAAGTGTAATGCCAAGCAGACCCAGCTCCCCCATCTCGGTCATGATCTCGCGATCGAACCGCCCTTGCGAGAACGCGGATACGACCCTGGGCAAGAGTCTCTCCCGCGCATAGGCGTGAGCGGCGTCGGCGATCATCCGCTCGTCCTCGGTGAGACGGCCTCTGAGGTCCAGCGGGTCTTCCCAGCGGAAGGTCCCCGCGGGCTTCAGCGCGGGACGGTCCAGAGTTCCATCGGCCATGGCGTCACGAGCCTTCTTTTACGCGGTCTAAGTCCCCTAATACCTCGCCCGCAGCGTCACGCCAAAGGTGCGTGGATTGCCGAGGAAGGCGTCGAGCACGCCCGTGCCGTTGGTCGGCACGTTCTGAAAGCCGGAGTCGAAGGCGACCTGGATATAACGTTGGTCGAACACATTCTCCGACCAGAACTCGACGTCCCAGGCCTTGCTCTTGGGACCGAGCACCAGGCGGGCGTCGGCTAGCCAATAGGCGGGCTGCTCCTTGCCGGGATCCTCGTCGGAGCCGGTGTCGTATTGCGATGAGTATTTGGCGTCGAAGTTGACGGCGCCCATGTAGTCGCGGCCCAGATCGTGGGAGTAGGTCACAGCGATAGACGCGGAATAGAGCGGCGCCAGCGGCAGACGGGCGCCCGGCGCGCCCAGGTACTGCGGATTGCCGGCTAAGAGCGCCGCCTGATCCCCCTTGGTGAAGCGGGTGTCGGCGACGGTCAGACCGCCTTGGAACGACAGGTTACGGGTCGGCAGCCAGACGAAGTCGGCATCCACGCCGTTGCTATTGACGACGGGCACGGGCGTCACGACGAACACCAGGCCGGTAAAGGTGTTCAGCTGGAAGTTCGTAAAGCGCTGAGAAAACACGGTGGCGTTCAGGATCAAGGTGCGGTGCAGAAGCGTCGACTTCACGCCGAGCTCGTAAGAATCCGCAAACTCTCCGGGAAAGCTGGTGTTGAGGTCCGGCGTCAAGGCGCCTGGGTTGGCGCAGAGGCCATCGGTCGGACAGGCGACCCGGTCCAGGTTGAAGCCGCCCGCCTTGAAGCCGCGCGCGTAGGAGGCGTAGGCCAGGACGAGCGGGTTGAACCGGTAGGAGAGCTTGGCCGCGCCGGACACCTCATGCTCGGTCTCCGACTGATGGTCCGTAAAGTCGTTATAGGCTGGGCTTTCGAACGGCAGGCACGCCACCGAATTCACCACGGCTAGCGCCGCAGGATCGCCGAGATAGTTGTAGGCCCCGTTCACCGCGGCGCATCCTGCGCCGTCGTTCGTGTTGGTGCTATCGCTGTTCAGGACCTTGTTGTCGATCGTGTAGCGCAGGCCGAGGTTCACATCCAACTTGGGCGTGATGTGATAGGTTTCATTGGTGAACAGGGCATAGGTGTTGTCGTTCTGCCGGTACCGATCGACAGAGCCCGTGTTGGGCGTGTAGGTCGAACCGAAGTTCGCGGGCAGGAAGCTTAGACTTGTACCGCCGCTGAACAACAGGCTGAGATAGTTGGTGAATTGCGTGCCGTAGAGCAAGCTGAAGTTGGAGTGCAACTCCTCATTGGCGTAAAAACCGCCGACCAGATATTCGAGCTTGTCCGCCGTGCCCGCGAAGCGCACTTCCTGGCTGAAATCCTGGAATCGGTCGCTGTTGGCGTCCGTGCCCGGGCGATAGAACAGGTCGGCGTTGCTGTAATCGGTGTCCGACCCCGTCAGCGACGTCCAGTCGCGGTAGGCGGTGATCGAGGTCAGGCTCGCGTTCAGACCGGGCATTTTATAGTCGACTTGGGCGGAGACGCCTTCGTCGATCACGTTGTCAGGGTCGGACCGGTTTAACTGAGCCTTGTAGGTGAAGGGATTGGGCGTCTGGGCTTCCCCGCCGCCGCCCCCCGCCAAAGCGGCGTCGAGAGCTGCGGCTTCGCCATCGCGATAGACGACCGCCGCGCAGCACTGTTCGTCCCTGTGCGTATAGTCGGCAATGAGGCGGACCTTCAAGTTGTCGTCGGGCTCGATGAGCAACTGGCCGCGCAGGGAGTAAAAGTTCTGCGTGTTGTCCTGGGTCGAGCTGCGTGGGCCGTAGCCGGTATCGACGGTGTAGAAGCCGTCGCGATGGCGGTCGGCGACATAGAGACTGGCGGCGACCTTATCGCCGAACAGCGGACCCGACACCTCGGCCGACCCGCCGACCGCGCCGTAATTGCCGGTGGTGAACTCGGCGTTGGAGTGGAAGTTGAATGTCGGCGCCGCGGTAATGACATTGATCACGCCGGCCGAGGTGCTCTTCCCGAATAGGGTGCCCTGCGGCCCCTTCAGCACCTCGATGCGATCTACGTCGCCAAGGTCGCCGAAACCGACACCGTTGCGGGGCCGGTAGACCCCGTCGATGACGACGCCGACAGACGACTCCAGGCCCACATTGTCGCCGACCGTGCCGATACCGCGGATACGAGCGCTGGTGGAGGCCTCGCTGGTAGTGGAGGTGACGGTCAGGCCAGGCACAAGGATGGTCAGGTCCTTGATGTCCTTGACGCCGGCGTCCTGCAGCAACTGCTTGTTCACCGCGGTGACCACGATCGGCACGTCCTGGAGGCTCTGGGTCCGCTTCTGTGCGGTCACGACGATGCCATCGACGGTCACGCTCGGCGGCTGGCTTGTCGGCGCAGGCGACGCCGAAGATTGAGCGAAAGCGATCTTTGCGCCGCTTAAAAACGCCGCGGCCAGGACGAGCCCAGACGCAGCGGCGCGCGCACGCGTGCGTGTCATCATTATTCCACCCCTATGTCAGCGCCGCCTCGATGAGCGACGCCATTTTTATGGGGCGTATAGAAGCTCAGAAATCGCCAAATGACCAGGGCGTTTGAACGATCTGCGACATAAAATGTCGGCTTTCGGTTAGGCTACAGCCATACCATAAACTCGAAAACGCTAGAGCGGGGGCCTATGCCGGCAGCGCGGCTCAAGCGAGAGGGCTCACGCGAAGGCAGCTATCCCTCCAACATCACCACCAGCTTGCCTTGGGCGCGGCGCTCCGCCAGGGCCGCAATCGCCTGGCCGCCCTCAGCCAGCGAGAAACGCGCGGAGATCGCCGGCCGAATCGCGCCTCGGGCGTAGAGCGCCAATAGCTCTTGGACATTGGCCAGATGCTGCGCCGGGGCGCGAGCGATGAAGGCGCCCCAGAAGACGCCCACGATTTGGCAACTCTTCAGAAGCGTCAGGTTGAGCGGCATCTTGGGGATGCCCGCGGGAAAGCCGACCACCAGATAGCGCCCTTCCCAGCCAATTGACCGCAGCGCCGCCTCGGCGTAGTCGCCGCCGACCGGATCGTAGATCGCCTGGGCGCCGTCGGCGCCGACCGCCGCCTTGAACTGGGCCGAGAGCGCCTTGCGCCCCTCCGCGTCGAACGGACCCTTTGGATAGACAATGACCTCATCGGCGCCTCGCGCCTTGGCCAGCTCGGCCTTCTGGGGCGACGAGGCCGCGGCCACGACGTGCGCGCCGTAGGCCTTACCCAGCTCTACCGCCGCCAGGCCGACTCCGCCGCCGGCGCCCAGCACGAGCAAGGTCTCGCCCGGCTGAAGCTTGGCGCGATCCTTCAAGGCGTGCTGGGAGGTGCCATAGGTCATGAGCAACGCCGCCGCATCGTCGAACGGCATGGCGTCTGGGATGGCGATGCAGCGGCCGGCCGGTAGAACGAGCTTCTCCGCCATGGCGCCGTAACCCGCCCAGCCGATCACCCGGTCGCCGACCTTGAAGTCATAGACGCCCTCGCCCACCGCATCGATCACGCCAGCCAGCTCGGCGCCCGGGGCGAAGGGGCGCGCGGGGCGCATCTGGTAGAGGTCTTGGATGATCAGCGAGTCCGGGAAGTTGACGCCGACCGCATGGACGCGCACGCGCACCTCGTTCGCGCCGGGCGTCGGCTCGTCGATGTCGTCCAGAACCAGGGTTTCAGGGCCGCCGGGCGCCTTGCTGAGCAGAGCTTTCATGGAGTCTATCCGATCGAAGGGCTGGCGATGGTTGTGCCGCCGTCGACCACCAGGGTCTGGCCGGTGACGTAACTGCCCGCGGCCGAGGCCAGGAAAACGGCGGCGCCGGCGATCTCGTCCGGCTCGCCGATCCGGCGCATGGGCGTGGTGGCGTTGGCGGCTTTCAGAAGGTCGGGGTTCTCCCACAGGGCGCGGGCGAAGTCGGTACGGATCAGGCCCGGCGCGATGCAGTTCACCCGCACATTGTGCTCGCCGTACTCGACCGCATAGTTCCGCGCCAACTGCATGTCCGCCGCCTTGGAGACGTTATAGGCGCCGATGACGGGGGAGCCCTTCAGCCCGCCGATCGAGGAGACGATAATGATCGACCCGCCCTTACGCGCGATCATCGACGGCGCGGTCAGCTGAATCAGCCAGTGGTTGGACAAGATGTTGTTGTCCAGGATCTTGCGGAACTTGTCGTCGTCTATCCCGGCCATAGGGCCGTAGTAGGGATTACTAGCCGCGTTGCAGACCAGGATATCGATGGCGCCAAGCTGCGCCTCTGTTTGCTCGACCAGTCGCTTGAGCTCATCCTTGATCGAGATGCTGGCCGCTACCGCGATGGCGCGGCCGGGGCCGTGGGCGGCCTCGATCTCGGCGACGACCGCTTGGCAAGCGTCGAGTTTACGCGACGAGATCACGACGCGTGCGCCCTGCTCGGCCATGCCGAGCGCGATGGCGCGGCCGATACCGCGAGACGAGCCGGTGATAAGAGCGACTTTTCCGCTGAGATCGAATAAGGACACGTAGGGGCTTCCTCTTTACGTCTGTCTTGCCCGGACTTGTTCCGGGGAGGGCGGCAAGGGGGGGGGCTGATCGAACCCAAACACACATGCTCTAGCCACCCTTCAACGCGCGGCGCATCTTCGCCATGCCGCCGAGCCAGCGGTCGTAATCGGCCGCCTTCTTCTGCATGTACCCGGCCACCTGCGGGTGGGGCAGGATCAGAAACCGCTCAGCCGCCAGCCCCTCTATCACGCAAGCGGCAACCTCGTCCGGCGACAGCACCCCATCCAACAGCGCCGGCTGTAAGCCTGAGGCGCCGCGCACCATGGCGGTGTCTACGCCTTGCGGGCAAAGGACGGAGACCTTGATCCCGTCGTCCTTGTGGGCGATCGCCAGATGCTCGGCAAAGCCGATGCCGGCGTGTTTGGTGGTGGAATAGGTCGCCGCCCCGATCTGCGACAGGAGGCCGGCCGCCGACACCGTATTCAGGAAATAGCCGCCCCCGCGGGGGATCATGCGGGGCAGCATCGCGCGGGCGGCGTAGACGTGGCCCATGACGTTTACGCCCCACGAACGCGCCCACTGCGCATCGGTCGCCGAGGCCGCATCGTTGAAGTCAGGATCGACGTCCAGCACCCCGGCGTTGGAGCAAAACAGGTCGATCGGCCCGACCTGCCGTTCGACCACCTCGACCATCCGCTCGATCTCTTCGGATTTCGAGACGTCGCAGGAAAACGCCACGCCACACACAGCCTCGGCCGTCTCCGCCGCTCCGTCGGCGTTCAGATCGGCGGCCACGACCGTGTGGGCGCCCTCGGCATGGAAGCGCTCGCAAAGCGCCTTGCCGATCCCCTGGGCCGCGCCGGTGACAACGACCACCTTGCCTAGAACGTCCATGACGACATGCCTCCTTCAGGCGCCGGCCTTTTGCGCGAACGTCCAGGCCGCCTTGGCGAGTGAAGGCGTGCGGACGGCCATCTGGGCGGCGTGGGGGCTGGCGGCTGTGCCGTCGCGCACCCGGCCGGCGATGCCTTGCAGAATGCCGACCAGCCGAAACAGGTTGTAGGCGAAATACCAGTTCAGATCGGGGATCGCGTCCCGGCCGGTCATGGCGCAGTAGAGCGCCGCCGCTTCGTCCAGGCTGGGAATCCCAAGCGCAGCGAGATCGAGGCCGGCGAGGCCGCTGCGCCCATCCGGCGGCATCACCCAGCTCATCAACAGATAGCTGAAGTCGGCGAGAGGGTCGCCGAGCGTCGATAGCTCCCAGTCCAGCACGGCGGCGACCGCCGGCCGGTCGGCATGGAAAACGATGTTGTCCAGCCGATAGTCGCCATGAACGATCGACACGCGCGTCTGGGCCGGGACGGTGCGGGGCAGCCAGTCCATCAGGAGATCGGCCTCGAGGATCGCGTCCGTCTCCGAGGCGCGGTACTGCTTGGTCCAGCGCTCGACCTGGCGGGCGAAGTAGTTGCCGGGGCGACCGTAGTCGGCGAGCCCCACAGCCTCGACATCGACCGTATGCAGGCGGGCCAGGGTGGCGATCTCGGACTCATAGACGCCGCGCCGCCATTTAGGATCGAGCCCCGGCAGGGCGCCGTCCCAATAGATCGGACCCTCGACCGCCTCCATGATGTAGAAGACCGCGCCGACGACCTCTTGATCCGTACACAGAGCATACGGCTTGGCGACGGGTACGCCCGTGCCCTGCAAAGCGCCGATCAACCGAAACTCTCGCTCCACCGCGTGGGCAGACGGCAATAGAGGGCCGGAGGGTTTCCGACGCAGCACATAGGCGCAATTGGGTGTCTCCAGCCGATAGGTCGGGTTGGACTGGCCGCCCTTGAACTGCATCACGCTCAAAGGGCCGACGTAGCGCTCCACATTCGCCTGCATCCAGCGATCCAGCGCGGCCTCATCGAACCGATGGCGCGGCTCGACAGGCTTCAGGCCTGCGAACGGCGCCGCCCCCGCGTCGGCCGTCAGGCTCACGCCACGGTCTCCAAGGCGTTTGTAGACTTGGCGTACTCCAGGCGCGCGATGGCGCGGTTGTGAACCTCGTCAGGGCCGTCGGCGAGGCGCAGGGTGCGGATGTGGGCGTAGGATTCCGCCAGGCCGAAGTCGTTCGATACGCCGCCGCCGCCGTGGGCCTGGATAGCGTCGTCGATCACGGCGAGCGCCACCTGGGGCGCTGCGACCTTGATCATGGCGATCTCCAGCTTCGCGCCTTTATTTCCGACCTTATCCATCATGTCGGCGGCCTTGAGGCAGAGGAGCCGCGTCATCTCGATATCGATCCGCGCCTTGGCCACCCGCTGCTCCCACACCGATTGGTCGGAGATGCGCTTGCCGAACGCGACGCGGCTCTGGAGTCGCCGCACCATCCTTTCCAGCGCGACCTCGGCGGCGCCGAGCGTGCGCATACAATGGTGAATACGGCCGGGGCCGAGCCGCCCCTGAGCGATCTCGAAGCCCCGCCCCTCGCCCAGCAGCAGGTTTTCAACGGGAACCCTCACGTCCTTCAAGATGACCTCGGCGTGGCCGTGGGGCGCGTCGTCGTAGCCGAATACGGGCAGCATCCGCACCACCTCGACGCCCGGCGTATCGAGCGGCACGAGAACCTGGGACTGCTGAGCGTGCCGCGCCGCGGTGGGATCGGTCTTGCCCATAACGATGGCTATTCTGCAGCGAGGATCGCCCACGCCGGACGACCACCACTTGCGCCCGTTGATGACGTAACGATCGCCATCGCGGCGGATCGAGGTTTCGATATTGGTCGCGTCCGACGAGGCCACGTCGGGCTCGGTCATCAGGAAGGCGGAGCGGATGTCTCCGGCCATCAGCGGCTTCAGCCAGGCGGCCTTTTGGGCGGGGCTGCCGTAGCGATGCAGCACCTCCATATTGCCGGTATCGGGCGCGGAGCAGTTGAAGGTCTCAGACGCGAACCCGACCCGTCCCATCTCCTCGGCGCAGAGCGCGTAATCGAGATTGGTGAGGCCGGCGCCATGGAACTCCGGCGTGTCATGCTGCGGCGACGGCGGCAGGAACAGGTTCCAAAGCCCTTGCGCCCGCGCCTTGGCCTTGAGGGTCTCAAGCACGGCGGGATTACGCCAGCGGTCGGCGCCGAACGCCGCCATCTGCGCCTTATAGGTGTCGACCGCCGGGTGAATTTCGGCGTCCATGAAGGCCCGGACACGGTCCAGCCAATGCCGCTGCGAGGCAGATATCGAAAAATCCAACGGCCCGGACCTCCCATAGCGCCTCTATCGGGCGCGTTTGGCCCTACATGCCCCCGCGCGCGCCGAGACGCAACGCCAGAATGCAAGCTGTGACGTGGCGGAAATCCGATCTTTGGCGTTTATCTGCCTAAAAAGTTGAGCTAATCAGCATACCGGAAACTTGAAAGCGCGCAGAAGACGCGCTGACGACCGGCTCAAGGGAGGCCGATCTGCCGCTCGACCTGGACACCCGAACCCAGCTCCTGGAGGCTGTGCGCCGCTTCGTCAGCGAACGGCTGCGCCCGTGGGAGGCTGAAGTCGCCGAGACGGACGCCATCCCGGCGGAGCTGGTGGCGGAGATGAGGGCGCTGGGGCTGTTCGGCCTGTCGATTCCGGAAAGCTATGGCGGCCTGGAGCTGTCGATGGAGGACGAGTGCCGCGTGGCCATGGAGCTAGGCCGCGCCAGCCCGGCGTTTCGCTCGGTCATCGGCACCAATGTGGGTATCGGCAGCCAAGGGCTGGTGATGGCCGGAACGCCAGACCAAAAAGCCAACTGGCTGCCTGGCATCGCCAGCGGCGACATCGTTACGAGCTTTGCGCTCACCGAGGCCGACGCCGGATCGGACAGCGCGGCGGTGCGCACCCGAGCCGAACTCACCGCGGACGGCGCCGCCTATGTGCTGAACGGCGTCAAACGCTACATCACCAACGCTGACCATGCGGCCCTGTTCACCGTCATGGCGCGCACAGATCCGCAGACGCCAGGCGCCCGCGGCGTCACCGCCTTCCTGGTCCCGGCCGACAGTCCAGGCCTCAGCCTCGGCAAGCCGGAGCGGAAGATGGGCCAGCACGGCGCGCACATCTGCGACGTGGTGTTCGAGGATGTCCGTGTGCCCGTGGAGAACCGTCTGGGCGCGGAGGGGGAAGGGTTCAAGCTGGCCATGCGGGTGCTGGATCGCGGGCGGCTGCACATCTCCGCCGTCTGTGTGGGCGTGGCCGAGAGGCTGATCGTCGACATGTGCGGCTACGCCAGCGAACGACGCCAATTCGGCCAGGCGCTCGCGCAATTCCAGCTCGTCCAGGCCATGATCGCCGACTCCAAGACCGAGGCGCTCGCCGCCCGCGCCCTGACGCTAGAGACCGCTCGCCAACGCGACGCCGGTGAAAACACCACACTGGAGGCCGCCGCCGCCAAGCTATTCGCCTCCGAGACGGTCGGCCGGGTCGCCGATCGCGCGGTCCAGGTGTTCGGCGGCGCCGGCTATATCGCCGACTATGGGATCGAGCGGCTGTACCGCGATGCGCGCCTGTTTCGCATCTACGAAGGCGCCTCCGAAATCCAGAAGCTGATCATCGCGCGGGAGACGCTGAAGCGCGGCGGCTGAAAACCGCGCCGGTCCCGCCTCCCTTGTTCAAGTCCCTCTAGCTCGGAGCCCCGCCATGCGCGAAGCCGTCATCGTCGCCACCGCCCGCACGCCCATCGGCAAGGCTTATCGCGGCGCTCTGAACAACACCCCCGCGCCGACGCTCGGCGGCCACGCCATAGCCCAAGCCGTCGCCCGCGCCGGCGTCGATCCGGGCGAGATAGACGATGTGATCCTGGGCGCGGCCCTGCAGCAGGGCTCCCAAGGCGGCAACGTCGCGCGCCAAAGCGCCCTTCGCGCTGGCCTGCCCGTCACGGTCGCCGGCATGAGCGTGGACCGCCAGTGCGCCTCGGGCCTGATGGCCGTCGCCATCGCCGCCAAGGAGATCGTCGACGACGCCATGACCGTCACCATCGGCGGCGGCGTGGAGTCGATCTCGCTGGTTCAGAACGAGCATTTGAACCGCTTCCGCGCCGCCGATCCCTGGCTGGTCGAGCATACACCCCAAATCTACATGTCCATGCTGGAGACCGCCGAGATCGTGGCGGATCGCTATGGCGTCAGCCGCGAGGCCCAGGACGCCTACGCCCTGCAATCCCAGCAGCGCACCGCCAAGGGCCAGGCGGCAGGCATATTCGACGACGAGATCGCCCCCATCACAACCGTCATGACCGTGGTCGATAAGGCCACCGGCGCAACGTCCGAACGCGACGTGACGCTAAGCAAGGACGAGGGCAATCGCCCCGAAACGACGCTGGAAGACCTCGCCAAGCTGAAGCCGGTGTTCAAGGACGGCCAGCGCCTGAACGTCGGCGGTTACATCACCGCCGGCAACGCCTCCCAGCTCTCCGACGGGGCGGCGGCCTGCGTCCTGATGGAGGCGAGCGAGGCCGAGCGGCGCGGCCTAAAACCGCTCGGTGCCTATCGCGGCGTTGCGGTCGCCGGCTGCGATCCCGACGAGATGGGCATCGGACCGGTCTTCGCCATCCCCAAGCTGTTGAAGGCGCACGGCCTGGGCATAGACGATATCGGCGTCTGGCAGCTCAACGAAGCCTTCGCCGTCCAGGTGATCTATTGCCGCGACCGGCTGGGCATCCCCGACGACAAGCTCAACGTCTGGGGCGGCGCCATCTCGATCGGCCACCCCTACGGCATGAGCGGCGCCCGGATGGTTGGGCATACCTTGCTGGAGGGGCGTCGCACGGGGGCGAAGTGGGGTGTCGTGACCATGTGCGTCGGCGGCGGCATGGGCGCGGCAGGGTTATTTGAGATCTTTTAGGGTGGGCCGATGGGCCGCCCCCCTCAATACGCCAGCTCGAACACCCGCCGCGCATCGCCCTGCCAGGGACCGTTATAAAGATCGAGTAGGCGTTCGGCGCGGGTGACGCCGCTGTCGGCGATCTCTTCGAGGTCGGACAGGTAGACGGTTTCGTCCAGCTGGCCGCCGTTCAGATGGTTGCGGCGCTTCAGGCCGGCGCGGGCGATGGCGACGACATCCTTGGCGACATCCTGGAGCGAACGGCCGGCGATCTCGGCTTTCAAACCATGGCGGGCGGCGTCGACGCGAAGCGCCGTGCGCTGTTCCGGCGTCCAGTCCTTGGCGAGGTCCCAAGCGGCGGCAAGCGCTTGATCGTCGTAGAGGATGCCGGTCCAGAGCGCCGGCAGGGCGCACAGGCTGGACTGGGGGCCGGAATCGGCGCCGCGCATCTCCAGATAGGTCTTCAGGCGCACCTCGGGGAACAGGGTGGTGAGGTGGTCCTCCCAATCGGTCCGGGTCGGCCGCTCGCCCGGTAGTTCGGGCAGCTGGCCCGCCATGAAGGCGCGGAAGGACTTGCCGGACATGTCGATATAGCGGCCGTTCCGCTTGACGAAATACATCGGCACATCGAGCGCGTAAGCCGCATAGGCCTCGAAGTCGAAGCCGTCGCGGAAGACGAAGTCGAGCAGGCCCGTGCGGTCGGCGTCCGTATCGGTCCATACCGCGGCGCGCGCCGAAAGCCAGCCGTTCGGCTTACCTTCCGTAAACGGAGAATTGGCGAAGAGCGCCGTGGCGATCGGTTGCAACGCCAGGCTGGCGCGGAACTTCAGCACCATGTCGTCGGGCGATGAGAAGTCGAGATTGGCCTGGACGGTGCAGGTGCGAAACATCATGTCGAGCCCCAAGGTGCCGACCTTGGGCATGTACTCGCGCATGATCTTGTAGCGGCCCTTGGGCATCCATGGCACCTCGTCGCGCCGCCAGATGGGCGAGAAGCCGAGGCCTAGGAAGCCGATGCCAAGTTCGTCGGCGACGATCTTGGTCTCCTTCAGATGCTGGGACGTTTCGCGACAGATGTCGTGCATGGTCACCAGCGGCGCGCCGGACAGCTCGAACTGGCCGCCGGGCTCCAGGCTGACGTTGGCCCCCTTGCGGTTCAGCGCGATCAGCGTCTCGCCGCCGTCGCGCACTTCGTACACCCCGCTCCAGCCGAAGCGCATCAAACCTTTAAGCAGGGCTTCGATCCCGTCCGGACCTTCGTAAGCGACCGGCGTCAGGGTTTCGGTGCGAAAGCCGAACTTTTCATGCTCGGCGCCGACGCGGAACTGGCTGGCCGGCTTACAGCCCGAGGCCAGATGGGCGGCCAGATCGTGAAGCTCCAGGGGAGCCTCGTCCAGCGTCGTTTGAGCCATGACACGTCTCCGAAAGGGCCGCACTGCGGACGCAAAAACGCCAGCGAGGGCTGCGGCGTGTCTTATCGGACGCGCAACCTCAGCCGGCACATAGAACGCCGGCCCTCGCCTCTCAAGGGCTGCGCCGTAAAGCGGCCCTAATCCGCTGACCGGCGCCAGTCTCCCAGCGCCGCTTGCCAGAGTGTCAGCGCCGCGATGGCCGCAGAATCCGCCCGTAAGATGCGCGGTCCAAGTGTCACCGGTATGACAAAGGAAAGGGCGCGCAAACGGCGTCTCTCCTCCGGCGCGAAACCGCCCTCCGGCCCAATCAGGACAGCCCAGGGGACGTCGCGCGGCTGGTCTCTCAGCGCCTCTAGCGCCGGGGCCGCCCGCCCGGCCTCGCCGCCCCATTCCGCGTCCGGCGCATCGCCGGCTTCGTCGCAGAACATCAGGCGGCGGCTTGCGTCCCAGCCCTCCAGCAGGCGATCCAGCGCAAGGGGGTCGATCACCTCGGGCACGTCGAGCCGGCCGGTCTGTTCCGCAGCCTCCATGGCGATGGCCTGGAGGCGGGCGACATTGGTGTGGTCGGCGTTGGTGCGACGGGTGCGGACCAGGCGCACGCGGCGCGCGCCGAGCTCGGCGGCCTTTTCCACGATGGTCTCCAGTCGGGCGCGCTTGACCAGGGCGACGATCAGATCGAGATCGGGCGGGGTCGCCTGAGCGCGGGCCTCTTCCTCCACCCGCAGGCGACAGGCGCGTTTGGAGGCCTCGATCACCAAGGCCCGCCACTCGCCGTCCCGCCCATTGAACAGCAGCACGGCGTCGCCGACGCCCAGGCGCATCACGGCCAGCAGATAACGCCCCTGCTCGGGCGTGGGCGCGATCTCGGCGCCGATAGCCAGAGGATCGGGGACGAACAAGCGGATCATGCAAAGCGAGGTGGCATGTTGGAGCCGCCGAAGCTAGACCACATTGAATTGGGCCAACCCGAAAAGAGGAACGATATTCGATGGTCGCTTACGAGCTGATCCAACGCCCTGAGCGGGACATCCTGGGCGAAGGCGCCTTTTGGGACGAGGCGGATCAGGCCTTCTATTGGGTCGATATCGTCGGCAAGCGCGTGCATCGGTTCGATCCGGCGAGCGGCGACATCGGGCGCTGGACGACGCCGCGCCACGTCTCCAGCGCCATCCCGACCACGAAGGGCGATCTGATGGTCTCCCTGGTCGATGGCCTGTACCGGCTCGATCCCCAGACCGGCGCGCTCAAGGGCTTCGCCAACCCCGATAAGGACGAAGGCAATCGGTCCAACGAGTGCCGCACCGATCCACAGGGGCGGATCTGGCTGGGCAGCATGTGCAACAACCTCGGACCCGAGGGCGAATCCGTGGCCATCGATCGCCACTCCGGCGCGATGTTCTGCGTCACGGCGGACGGCGGCTCCAAGCAGATGATCGCCGACGTCGGCATCACCAATACCCTGTGCTGGAGCCCCGACGGCCGGAAGCTCTATACCGCAGATAGCTTGAAGGGCGTGATCTGGGTCTTCGATTATGAGCCGGACGGACCCGTGATCGCCAATCGGCGGGTGTTCGTCCAGGGCGGCCCAGGCGCGCCGGACGGGTCGGCGATCGACGAGGACGGCTGCCTGTGGAACGCCCGCTGGGGCGCTTCCCGGGTGGTGCGGTACAGCCCCGACGGCGAGGTCGACCGCGAACTGCACCTGCCTGCCGCCCAGCCCACCTCCTGCGCCTTCGGCGGCGCTGACCGAAAGACGCTCTACATCACCTCCGCCAGTCAGGACCTGGAGGGCCGGGCGCCGGACGCGCCAGACGGGGCGGTGTTCGTGGTCCAGCTGGATGTGGCGGGGCTGCCGATGGCGCGGTTTGCGGGGTGAGTTGGGAGGGGCGGTGGAATTTTCGATCCTTCCCCCTGTTATGGGGGACGGGGGCTAACCCCGGCATCCACAGCCAGCCTGTATTGAGCGTTCGGCTTTGGCCGCGCCTACCGCATCGTCATCCCACCGCCACGCGCCATAGGCCCGGCCTGAACCTGCACCTCGATCCGGACCTGCCCAGCATGAGCAAAAGTCAGGGTCGCCGGAAAACGCGCGCCGGGCTGAAGGCCGGTCTTCAGCCCCTCGAGCATGAAGTGATAGCCGCCGGGGGCGATCTTCAGCACGCCGCCGGGGGGGATTTCCGCCCCGCCGGGCACAGCGGCCATCGACATCATGCCGTTGACCATGGTGGTGCGGTGTAGCGTCATGTGGGCGGCGACGGGCGTCTGCGCGCCCATCAGCCGATCTGCTTCGTGTCCGAGATTATTGACGGTCAGGTACACGGCCCCGGTGGGCAAGCCGGCGGGGACCGGCCGGCTCCAAGCGCCGGTGATCCGGATCGTAGCGTTGGCGGCGAACGCGGCGGGTGCGGCCGTGGATAGCGCCACGGCGGCCACGGTGACGGCGAAAAGCGGAAACCTCATGCGTCACCCTAGCGGAAAACCACCCAAACGGAGATAGAGAGGCCAATTCGACGAGGCAACCGGGAAAATCCTTTATGACGGCGTTACAGGTGCTGCTGCTGGCGGTGATCCAGGGCGTGACCGAGCTATTTCCGGTCTCAAGCCTCGGCCATGCGGTGATCGTCCCGCAGGTGCTGCATTGGAATATCCGTGAGGACGATCCGGGCTTCCTGCCGTTTCTGGTGGTGATGCACCTGGGGACAGCGGTGGCGCTCCTGATCTATTTCTGGCGCGACTGGCTGGATTTCGCCCTGGCCGTCGTGCTGAACCGCGGCGATCGGGCGGCCTATGAGCGCGCCCTGTTCTGGCGCATCGTCGTGGCGACCATTCCGGCCGTGGTGGTCGGCTTCTTGCTGGAGAAGCTGCTGCGCCGCGCCTTCGCCAGCGCCGAGCTGGCCGCCGCGTTCCTCATTTTGAACGGCGTGATGCTGTTCGTCGCCGAACGACTGAACCGTGGCAAGCTCGCCGCTCCCGTGCGGCGGGGTCTGGATCAACTGGGCTGGGGCCAGGCCTTCCTGATCGGGTGCTGTCAGTGCCTTGCGCTAATCCCGGGCATTTCCCGCTCGGGCGCGACCATGGCGGGCGGGTTCCTGTCGGGCCTGGATCACCCGGACGCCGCGCGGTTCTCCTTCCTGACGGCGACGCCTGTGATCCTGGGCGCGGCGGTCTTGGAGTTGCCGAAGCTTCACAAGGCCGGCGACCATTTCGGCAGCGTGTCGGTGGGGGCAGGGCTCGTCGCGGGCGCGGTCGCCTACGCCAGTATCTGGGCGCTGATGCGTTGGTTCAAGCGCCACGAGTTCAAGGCGTTCGATCCCTTCGCCTACTATTGTGGGGCGGCGGGCGTTGTCGCCCTGATCGCGCTCGCGGCGTTCCATTGATCGCGCTGGGGAGGTTTTCGATGAGGGCGTCGACGATTACGCTGGCCGCGGCGGCCTTGACCCTTGCGGCCGTAGGCCCGCTGGCCGCCCAGACGCCCGCGCCAACCGCGCCGGCGCCCAACGCAACTGCGACCTCCGCCGTCGCCTTCGAGCTACCGGAAACGACGCCGCGCGACCCCGCGGCTGCGTCCCTGACCGTGTCGGCGCCCGACATCCATGCAGATAAGCCCATGCCCCAGACCTACGCGGCGTCGGGCAAGGACATCTCTCCAAAGCTTTACTGGAGCGCAGGGCCGGCCGGAACCAAGTCCTATGTGCTTCTGATGGAGGACCCCGACGACGGGGGCACGACCCCGATCGTCCATTGGCTGGCCTATAACATCCCCCCTGTCATTCACGCCTTGACCCATTCCATGCGCAACATCGGCGACCCCACCTCGCCGCTCGGAATGCTGCAGGGGTGGAACGATCACGGTAGCGTCGGCTACTCCGGTCCTCGGCCGCCGGTCGGCGCGCCAGCGCAGCACTACGTGTTCCAGGTCTTTGCTCTAGACACCGTGCTCCGCCTGAAGAAAGACGCCTATCGCGATCAGGTCTTGAAGGCGATGCGCGGCCATGTGCTCGCCAAGGGGGAGTTGATCACGACCTATGCCGAGGCGGCGCCGAAGGTGAAGGCCAAGCCTAACTAGCGCGGAGCACGGCCTCAAAGTGTGGCCTCTGAAATGTTAGGCGCCGCGTTTTCCTAAACGCGTTGAAGCAGAAAACGCCGCCATCTAGCTAGCGGCCATGACCTCTTCACGCTTCGCCCTTCAGTCCCTTTACGCCCTCGCCGGCCTTCTCCCCGTCGCCAGTGCAGCGACCGCCCAGACCACCGCGCCACCGTCGGTGGCCGAGGTCGTGGTGACGGCGGAGCGGCGATCGAGCGATCTTCAGACCACGCCGCTGGCGATTTCGTCCATCTCGTCGCAGGCGCTCGATGCGTCGTTCGTCAACGAGATCGGCGGCCTGAACGCCGTCGTACCGAGCCTGGAGATCACCAAGACCTCCGGCTTCGAACAGCTGGTGACGATCCGGGGGATCGGGTCGGAAACACCGGAGAATGCGCCCACGACGGTGCCGGGCGTGTCGGAGTTCATCGACGGCGTCTACATCGCCAATACGGTGTCGCTGGACCAGACCCTGTTCGATATCGATCACATCGAGGTGCTGCGCGGGCCCCAGGGCGCGCTCTATGGTCAGAGCTCGATCGGAGGCGCGATCGACATCGTCAGCCAACAGCCGGTGCTGAACCGTTTTGAGGGCTTGGGCGACGTCAGCGCTGGGACCTACGATCTGTTCCGGGAGCGGGCGGCGGTCAATGTTCCGCTCGGCGACGATCTGGCGGTGCGCGCCTCGATCCAGAAATACGATCACGACGGCTTCGCCACCGACGTGGCCCTCCCAGGCTTTCGGCTGGACGACGCCCACGATGTCAGCGGCAAGATCGCGGCCCTGTGGCGGCCGAACTCGACCTTTTCCGCCACCCTGACCGGCCAGTGGTATTACGCCGACCAGAACGGCGCCGAGCAGAAGAACGTCGACGATCCCGACGCCAACCCCCGCGTGGTCGATCAGGACTATCCCGCCCATTTCCGCCTGGACACCCAGCTCTATCACCTGAACCTGGAGTGGGATGCGCCCTGGGCCATCGTCAAATCGGTGACGGCCTATCAGGGGCTTGATCAGGTCCAGAAGGAGGACAGCTCCCGCAGCGCATTTGCGCTCATCGGCGCCTATGACGATGTGGCGGCTTGGAACACCAAGCTCGCCAACTACACCCAGGAGATCGATCTCCTTTCCAAGCCCGGCGCGCGGCTGGAATGGACCTTGGGCGCCTTTTTCCTGAACCAGACCAGCAAGCAGTTCGTCGCCGAGTTCGAAGGTTCGACGCCCCATCCAAACACAACGGTCTTAGCCGATGTCGAGACGGCGCCGCCGACGAACCTCGCCTACGGCAATCAGACAGACGTCTCGCGCAGGTCCGTGTCCGGCTTCGGGCAAGCGACCTATCACATCACGCCCGCCCTGCGACTAACAGTGGGCGCCCGGATCAATTACGACGCCTATAGTCTCGACGCCCTGAACTTCGCCGCCAGCGGGATCGACCGGGTGAGCCATGGCTATAGCGATAGCCAGCCGACGGGGCGGGTGGAGCTGGATTACGACGCCGCAGGGACAACGCTGGTCTACGGTAGCGTCGCGCGGGGCTATAAGCCCGGCGGCGTGAACGGAACCTATGGCCAGGACGTCGTGCCCGTCACCTTCTCGCCCGAGACCGACACCGCCTTCGAAGTCGGGGCCAAGAACGCGCTATTCGACCGGACGCTCAGGCTGAACCTGGCGGCCTACTACAACCTCTACCGCAACATGCAGTACATCGAGACGGACCCCGTGCCCTTCGACGGCGGCATGGCCAACATCCCGTCGGTCCACACCTACGGCCTGGAAGGCGAAGCCTTCTACACCGCGCCGAACCATCGCTTGCACGTCAACGCCAGCCTGGCGGTGGAGAACGGTGAGGTTGCGAGCAATTACAAGACGCTGAACTCCACCACCGTCGGCGCGGTCGAGGGGACCGCTGGCTATCCCTGCTATTCCGATCCCTACATCCTCTACGCCCCCGCAGGCGCTGCTTGCGCCGCGGCGGTGGAGGCGGGGGCGGAGCAGCTCAAGGGTAAGACGCCCCCGGCCATGCCCAAGCTGTCGGGCTCGCTCAACACGTCCTACACCTTCGATGCGCCCGGCGGGGCCCTGACGCCCCGGGTGGAGTACGTCTACCGCGGCTCGGAATGGGCGCGCATCTTCAACGTGCCGTCGCTGGACCGCGTGCCGGCCTATGGGGTTGTGAACCTGAACCTGGAATATGCGCGCACCAACAGTCCGCTTCGCTTCTCCATCGCCGCCACCAACCTGTTCAACGTCGCCGGCGTCAACTCGCGCTACACCGATCCCTATGGCTCCGGCCAGACGAGCGAGGAGTTCATCCCGCCGCTGCAGGTGGTGGGAACCGTGAGGTACGGGTTTTGACTTTTCTCTCTTTTCCGCTTCCCTCGGACGAAGTCCCGAGGGCCGAGCATTCCGTGCCGCGGCGCCTGCGCGCCGTCAGGCGGCAACGCTGCGGATAGCTCGGTCCTTGGGACAAGCCCAAGGAAGGCGGAAATTGGGCGTGACGGGTAAACCCCTACCGCGTCGCCAGATCGTAGACCGCCGCCGCGATCCCGACCGCCCCCACCGCCAGGGCAATCCAGGCCACGTTCGACGCCTTGCGGGCCACAATCACCGTCGGCGGCGCGGCGGGCGTGTCGGCCCAGCGGGCGAGGCCCTCCACCGCGCGCACGCCCTGGTCGGCCAGGTCGCGGAAGCGGCGGACGGGGGAGAGTTCGCGGGCGATCCAGCGCTCGACCACCGGCTTGGCGGCGGCCCAGATATCGTTATTGGGGTCGATCCGGCGGGCCACGCCCTCGACCGTCACCATGGTCTTCTGCAACAGCACCAGCTCGGGGCGCAGGTGCATGTCGAATAAGGCGGTGATCTCGAACAGTTGGCCTAAGAGCCGCCCCATGGAGACATCCCCCGCCTTGCGACCGAAGATCGGTTCTCCGACCGCGCGCAACGCCTGGGCGAAGGCGGCGACGTCGTGGACGGGCGGCACATAGCCCGCCTCGAAATGCACCTCCGCCACCCGGCGATAGTCGCGGCGGATGAAGCCCCACAGGATCTCCGCCAAGAACCGCCGCGCCTTAGGCTCAAGCCGCCCGACGATGCCGAAGTCGACCGCGAACAGGGCGGCCGGCGCCTCGACGAAGAGATTGCCCTCATGCAGGTCGGCGTGGAAGACGCCATGGTCCAGCGCCTGGGTCAGGAAGGCGCGGATGACGTTGTTGGCCAGCGTCGGACGGTCCAAGCCCGGCAGGCCCAGGCTGGTCGCGGCTGTGAGCGGTTCGCCGCGGACCCATTCCAGGGTCAACACCCGCTTGCCAACGCCCTCCCACACCACCTTGGGCGCCTGCATATAGGCGTCCAGCGCCATAACCTCGCCCATCTCGCTGGCGGCGGCGGCCTCTAGGCGCAAGTCGGTCTCAAGCTCCAGCGAGCGCGAGACGGTGTGGGTGAAGAGCCTCGGTTCCAGCCGCGACAGCTGGGGCGCCAGCCGCTCGACGATCAAAGCCCCCAGAGCCATGGCGGCGACGTCCTTGGCGATGCGCCGCTCGATGCCGGGCCTGAGCACCTTCACCGCCACCTTGCGCCCGTCCAGCAGTAGGGCGGGGTGGGCCTGGGCGATGGAAGCCGCGGCGATGGGCGGGTCCAGGCTCAGGAACATACTCGCTAGCGGCCGGCCTAGGGCGGCTTCGATCTCGCGCTTGGCGACGTCCAGCGGGAAGGGCGGAAGGCGGTCCTTTAAGCGGCTAAGATCGTCGGCGAACTGGCCCCCGAAGATGTCGGCGCGGGTGGAGAGGAGCTGGCCGAGCTTGATGGTCGCCGGCCCCATGCGCTCGAACGCCTGGGCGAGCCGTTCGCCGGGTCGACCTTTTCGCCCCATGCCACCCGCGAAAAACCGCAACATCGCGCCGCCGATGCGGATCGGCGCGGGCAATAGGTGCGCCGCCTCGCGCGGCGTGAGCGCATCGTAATGGGCTAGCACCCATCCGGCGGCCACCAGGCGCATGGCTGAGGAGATGGGGTTGGGCATTATTAAGGCCTAGACCCGCTGCTCAGGACTTTGGACGGGGCAAGCGCCAAAGCCCCCTTCCCCCTCGATGGGGGAAGGGGCAGGGGATGGGGGTGCTCGCACGGCGGGTGAAAGCAAAGAACGGGTGGCGCCTCTCGCGCTCTTTCTTTCATCGTTCGCGACCTCACCTCCATCCCCTGCCCCTTCCCCCACCGAGGGGGAAGGGATCTATACAGTTAAAATTATACGGCCCAGCCGTGGTGCAGAGCCGTCACCCCGCCGGAAAAGTTAGTGTAGCCCGCGCGGGAAAAGCCGGCCTGCTCAATCATCTCGGCGAAGGCGTCCTGGCTCGGGAACCGGCGGATGCTCTCCACCAGATACTGGTAGGAGCTGCGGTCGCCCGCCACCAGCGCGCCGACCTGGGGGATCAGGTTGAACGAATAGGCGTCGTACAGGCTGCGCAGGAGCTTGGCGGGGGGCTGGGAGAACTCCAGGCACAGGAACCGGCCGCCGGGTTTCAAGACGCGGCGCGCTTCGCGAAGCGCCACAGATATATCGGTAACGTTGCGGATGCCGAACGCGATGACATAGGCGTCGGCGCAGGCGTCGGGCAGGGGCAGAGCTTGCGCGTCGCCGACCGCCCAAGCGATCTCCGGCCCCGTTATTCGCTCCCGGCCGACGCCGATCATCTCGGCGTTGTAGTCGACCACCAGGATTTCCGCGTCCGGCCCGCCGCGACGACGCTTCGCGGCCCGCGCCAGCTTGGCCAGGCGGCCTGCGATATCCCCCGTGCCGCCCGCGCAATCTACGATCAGCTCGCCCGGCTGAGGGTTGAGGCGCGCCGCGGTCATATCCTTCCACACCCGATGCACGCCGGCGGACATCAGGTCGTTCATCAGGTCGTAGCGCGAGGCCACCGAGTCGAACACGCCGCGCACGAGGCCGGCTTTTTCCGAGGGGGGGACGTCTTGATATCCGAACGTGGCGGAGGCCGGCTCTGTCATAGGATGAGCCTTAGCTTATCTGGGCTGGCGCCGTCACGCTGCGTTTGAGGGGCGGTGGGGTTGCGCCGCCGTGCTCGGCCGACCGAGGGGGTCGGGACGCCGAGCGTCCCGTCGGCAAGTTCGACCCCTCCAGAGGGGCCGAACACCGAGCTGTAGACTTGCGCGGCGCTAAATCGATCGATGGCGCAAAGGCTGGACCCTATCAAAATCTGAAAGCAACAGCCCTGTGTTCGACGCGCCGCAGGCCGTCGAACTGAACTACGGGACGCGCCCCGTGTCCCGCCCCCTCCGGTGAGCCGTCGCGCGGAGGGCGGGTCAAGGGCGAAGAGCGAAGCGTCCCTTGACGCGTCCGAGCACGGCGGCACGTGGCCGGCTGTTGCTGCGCCCCTCGCCCCCTACCCGAACCGATCGCCCAGATACACCCGCCGCACTTCCGGATCGGCCAGTATCTCCGCTGGCGCGCCCTCGAACAGCACTTCGCCGGCGTGGATGATCGAGGCGCGGTCGATGATGTCGAGCGTTTCGCGGACGTTGTGGTCGGTGATCAGCACGCCGATGCCCTGGTCGCGCAGGTAGGCGATCACCTCGCGGATGTCGGTGATGGCCAGCGGGTCGATGCCGGCGAAGGGTTCGTCCAGGAGCATGAAGGCGGGTTCGCTGGCCAGCGCCCGGGCGATTTCGCAGCGGCGGCGCTCACCGCCCGACAGCGACACGGCGGGCGATTTCCGCAGGTGCGAGATGCGAAGCTCGTCGAGCAGCCGATCCACCGTTTGCTGAGCGACGCGGTCGTCCTTCTCCCGCATCTCCACCACGGCCATCACATTCTGCTCGACCGTCATGCCGCGAAAGATAGAGGTTTCCTGGGGCAGATAGCCGACGCCCAGCCGCGCGCGCTGATACATGGGCTGGGCGGTGATGTCCTCGCCGTCCAGATAGATGGCGCCGTAATCGGCCGCGACCAGGCCGGTCACCATGTAGAAACAGGTGGTCTTGCCGGCGCCGTTAGGGCCGAGCAGACCGGCGACCTCGCCGCGGCCCAGCCGCAAGCTGACGCTCTTGACCACCGCCCGACCCTTGAACGACTTGCCGATGCGGTCGACGTACAGCCCCTGCCGGATCGGCTCGGACAGGGTTTGCCCGGCGATATCGGTACGCTTGTTCAAGGGTTGCAGGGCGTCGGCCGGCGGCCGACGACGCAGATCCGGAAGGCCTAGGCTCATGAGGGCTTGCCGGCCGGCTTGGCGGCGGCTGGGGTCTGCTGCTGCGGATACAGGATGGTGCGCACGCGCCCCGAGGCCGTCTTGGTATTGTTGGCGATCAGGTTGGAGATGCCGGTCTTGCGGTCGATGATCAGCTTGTCGCCCTTGCCGACGCTCTTGCCCTGGGCGAGCACGACATTGCCCTCCAGGGTGATCGTGTCCGTATCGGCGTCCCAATGGCCATGGTCGCCGCGGGCGTTCTGGGTCGGGGTCACATAGTAGACCGGGCCTTCCGCATCCATGTGGTCGATGGACCCCATGTCGGGGCCCGCCATCGGGGAGGCTGGCTTGGGCGCGCCGTTGGTCGGCTTTTCCTTGGTGTAGATGAAGATCTTGGGCGAGCGGAGACGGGCGTCGTCCTGGATGGCTTCGACATTGCCGGTATAGATATAGACGTGCTGAGGCTGGATGACCTCCAGGTTATCCGCCGTGACATCGACCGGGCTCTTGGAATTGCCCCCCAATGGGGACGTCGCGGCCGCCGGGGCTGCTGCGGGCGCCTGGGCCGCGGCGCCATGGGTCAAAACAGCCGCCGACAGCAGGAGGGTGGCGAGCGCGGCGGCGCCGGCGCTCTCGCGCGCCAAAGGTTTCATCGAACGGATCCTTGCTTAACCTGGGTGGGCTTGATCGGAGCGGGCTGCGCCGGACTGGGCGCAGACGTGGCCGGCTTGGAGGATGTCATTATGAGATGCGAATGGACAGCGCCGATGAAGTACATGTGCTGTCCCTTGTTCAAGATCATATAGGACTGTGCGCGCAGCGTGCCCGACGGGCCATAGGCGTACATGGGGACCTTGCCGCTCACGTCGCTCTTATTCATGTCCACGTGGGCGAAATCGCTTTCGAAATGATTATCCTTGCCGTCCGTGGCGCGAACGTGGCCGTAGAGATCCAAAAGCTTTGCGGCCTTGTGATACACGCCGCGATCGGCGGTCACCACCTCGGGCGCCGGGGCCGCGGTGGTCTGGGTATAGCTCGGGTCGGTCAGGGCGATGCGATCCGGATCGGTGTTGTTTTGCACCGCCAAGCTGGCGCTCATCTTATAGGGCTGCCCATCGTCGTTCCGCCCGTAATAGATCGGGTGCAACATATGGATGGTGGCGACATCGGGCGCGGTGTGGAAATGGGCGATCAGGCTGCGCACGGCGATCCAGCTGACGCAGATCGCCGCCAGCGCCCCCATCGTGGCGGGCAGGGCGCGGCGATAGAAGTGCACCAGTTCCGAGCGCTTGCGCCAGCGCGCCAAGGCTTCGGCCCGCCGGGCGACCTCTTCGGCGGGCGCCAGCACACCTGCGATCGGATTGGCGGCGGGCTTGGCGGTCACGCTTAAGATCCGGCCCTAGCTGTGGGCGAAGATGTCGACGTCGTCCCAGCCGGCGATGTCCAGCTGGGCGCGCCAGGGTAGAAAGTCGAAGCAAGCTTTCGCATAGGCCATCCGTCCCTCGCGCTCGAGCATGACGTCCAGCTTCCTCTTTAAGGCGTGCAGGTTCAAGACGTCTGAGGCCGCATAGGCCTGTTGTTCGGGCGAAAGAATTTCCGCGCCCCAGTCGGAACTTTGCTGCGTCTTGGAGATGTCGACGCCCAACAGCTCGCGCACCACATCTTTCAGGCCGTGACGGTCCGTATAGGTGCGGGCGAGCTTGGAGGCGATCTTGGTGCAATAGACAGGCGCCGCGATCACGCCCAGGTGCAGGGCGAACATGGCGATATCGAAGCGGCCATAGTGGAAGATCTTCAAGACGGCCGGATCGGCCAGGAGTCGTTTGAGGTTGGGCGCGTCGTATCCGGGACGCTTAAGCTGCACCACATGGGCGTCGCCGTCGCCGGCCGATAGTTGCACCACGGTCAGATCGTCGCGCCGAAAGCGCAGGCCCATAGCCTCGGAATCCACCGCCACGACCGGCCCCAGGTCGAGGTCGTCCGGGAGATCGCCGTGATGCAGAAAGGTCGTCATGGCGCCATTTTCATCGCGATCGGGAACCTCGCCTCCGCGAGGCTGATCGCGGCGACGCGAGCTCAATTGCCGCGTCCATCTCTAAATGTTGGTGCCCAGGAGAGGACTCGAACCTCCACGGCTATTAACCACTGGTACCTGAAACCAGCGCGTCTACCAATTCCGCCACCTGGGCGCGCGCCTGAGCCGGCTCGCGCCGCCCCAAATCGTGCGAGGGCGGACATCTAAGGCGCCGCCCCGCCGCGGTCAACGGCGTTGTGGGGGAGGAATGGCGCAGCAATTCGCTACGGCGCAACCTGTCCGCCGTCCGGGAAGCGAACCCTGAAGACGCCTTTGATGGAATCAGGATTGCGCACAGCAATTTGTGAGTGAGACTGGTCGAGTATGCCAGAGCCCCGGGTATGCTTCCACACCCTCTCCAAACACGCCACGCACTGTGTCGTAAGTCGTTCCGTCCCTTTCGGCCGAATTAAGCAGATGGCTGATCACTGCAAAATCCAGATATCTAAGAACTTTTGATGGGCTCTTGTCGTTCTTAGCGCGTTTGTTGACCGGCAATTCGACGCCTGCCTTGAGGCAAATCGCTTCGAAAGATTCATAAGCCAATTTTAACAGAGCGACATTCTCTCGGGCTTGGAAGTCTAAACAGTTACCCAGGTCTATGACAGCGCCGACAACAAACGGCTCTTTGCAAGCATTCCGCCGCTGCTTAGATTCTGCCCATTCGAGAGCGCGTAGCGGATCGCCTTCCCAGAAATAAATTCCTGGACCAAGCCAATGGTACGGCTCATGGCCAGCCCTTAGTGGCTCTTCTCCGCTCAGGAAGCGCTCGCCGTCCGCTCTATCGCAGCCGTGGTAGCCAAGGACAAAGGAAGTCGCTAATCGGCTCAACCGGCCGATACTTTCTTGCCGCCGAAGTTCGGCGACAACTCGCCGGACGACGTGAGATAACCCTCGCGTATTAGAAACTCGCGCGCAGCCTTCTTGCTGGTTGTGGCGGCCTTAGTCCGCGCCGCCAACGCCTTGACGAGCTCTTCGCGCTGTTTGTCGGTCATATTCGGCAAGTCCCGAGAGAAGACGAATCGTACCGTGTGTCGAGCGTCTCGCCTAGCGTTTGGCTCCCACAAGCTGTTAGCGACTCGTGCTCAATTTCACCGGCTGGAAGCCGTTGGCCGCTTCTACTCCACCCCGTCGCGGCGGGCGCATCACTCATATAAGGATATCTTTATCTCTCATTGCCCTTATGAGCGGACGCCGCTATAGGTCACGGCCAATTTCATGGGTTACAGGAGCCAAGCATGGCCGACTACATCGTCAGGGATATCTCGCTCGCGGACTGGGGCCGTAAGGAGATCGAGATCGCCGAGACGGAGATGCCCGGCCTGATGGCGCTCCGCGAGGAGTTCGGCAAGGATCAGCCTCTGAAAGGCGCCCGCGTCGCCGGATCGCTCCACATGACGATCCAGACGGCGGTCTTGATCGAGACGCTGCAGGCGCTGGGCGCCGACGTGCGCTGGGCGTCGTGCAACATCTTCTCCACCCAGGATCACGCCGCCGCCGCCATCGCGGTGAAGGGTACGCCGGTGTTCGCCACCAAGGGCGAGACCCTGGAAGAGTATTGGGACTACGCCCACAAGATCTTCGAATGGTCCGACGGCGGCTATCCCAACCTTATCCTGGACGACGGCGGCGACGCCACCCTGCTCTGCGTGCTGGGACCCAAGGCGGAGGCCGATATCTCGGTGCTCGCCAACCCGCAGAACGAGGAGGAAGAAGCCCTCTTCGCCGTGATGAAGCGCTATATCAAGGAAAAGCCCGGCTTCTATTCGGCCATCCGCGACGCCATCAAAGGCGTGTCGGAAGAGACCACCACGGGCGTCCACCGTCTGTATCAGATGTCTGAGCGGGGCGAGCTGCCCTTCCCGGCCATCAATGTCAACGACAGCGTCACCAAGTCCAAGTTCGACAACCTGTATGGCTGCCGCGAAAGCTTAGTCGACGCCATCCGCCGCGGCACCGACGTGATGCTGGCCGGCAAGGTGGCCGTGGTTTGCGGCTATGGCGACGTGGGCAAGGGCTCGGCCGCATCGCTTCGCCAGGGCGGCGCCCGGGTGATCGTCACCGAGATCGACCCCATCTGCGCCCTGCAAGCGGCTATGGAAGGCTATCAGGTCCAGACCCTGGAAAGCGTCGCGGGTTCGGCCGACATCTTCGTCACCGCCACCGGCAACAAGGACGTGATCACCGTCGATGACATGCGGGCGATGAAGAACAACGCCATCGTCTGCAACATCGGCCACTTCGACAGCGAAATTCAGGTCGCCGGCCTGAAGAACTTCAAGTGGGACGAGATCAAGCC
>Ga0116231_10001103_pt1 | contig 53725 bp, 47 predicted proteins | sample S1TSphgellanicum_2_FD_89695 | JGI IMG/M metagenome (GOLD analysis project Ga0116231, IMG submission 89695) | Host-associated microbial communities from peat moss isolated from Minnesota, USA - S1T2_Fd - Sphagnum magellanicum MG | ecosystem: Host-associated > Plants > Peat moss > Unclassified...
AAAAACCGGGGGCCCGGGGTGTTTTTTTTTTTCCCCGGGGGATAAAAAAAAAAAAAAAAACCCCCCAAAAGGGGGCCCACCCCCCCTTTCCCCCCCCCCCCCCCCCGGGCCCACCCTCACCTTTCCACATTCCCATAAGGTCCCACCTGAATAAACATTGGAATCAAAACTAAGCACAAAACTCCAAAAAATAAAATAATAATAAATTCTAAGCACAAAACATGCTCTAACATCATCCTCACCTCATCTAACATCAGACCCACATCATCATCACCACATATCAATATATTCTTTTTAATTAAATTTTTTTCTGAGAATAATATAACTAATTTTGAACTAAACTTGTTATAAAAAAATTTAAAAATTAATAATACATGATGGTTTGGATAAGGTTTTTTTTTATTGAATTTGACACAAAACATTTTTAAAATCTATTTGTTGTTGAATCATCTAATGAGAGAAAATAAATTATTATTATTATTATTATTATTATTTATTTATTACATCATTTGATGGTCCATATATCAAAATTTATTTTCAATTTACCAACTTTCAAAACGATTAATTGTTAATTTTGAACTTTTTTGAAAAAACCCAAATTAACTTAAGTACATGATATTTATTAGTGTTGAAGATGCCAAGGTACTATGGTATTGCCAAGGCCAAATTACCTGGGAAGCTTCCAGGGTGCCCATCCCCCTTCCTCCGAAAGAGGGAGGGCAGAGGGGCTAGAGCACTTTGAGTATTAGAGTGAGGCATCCTGGAAGTTCCCTCACGTAAAATGACATCCGTGTTTTTTGTTTTTTTGTTTGGGGGGGCGAATTTTTGAATTGTTTCGAGTTGAAAAAAAATATGATTTCAACACATGCAAATGATTTTTGTGAAAAAAAGGGGCCCTAATTTCGCCATAAAACAGATTTCTATTGTGGCAGATTTTTTACAAACATGTCGTCACACAGCAGGTAGCCAAAATATAAAATTATTCTTAACATATTTTCTACTTTCATATCTATTCTAAAGCCAAAATTTGGCAAAATCTTCTTGTGGATGATCACCAATGTGGCTACATAACAAAAGTGAAATGTAAAAAAGCCTCCACACTTTTGTACTAATGTACAAATGGTACAAATGGTACAAAAATTAAAAATTAAAAGACGATGCATCAGCCATGGGCATTACCGGAATTGGGCCCTATCTCGGCTTTGGCTCACAACCGGCCATTCATCCGGGTAAAATACCCAATGGCTTCAAGCAATACTTTGCCTGATCTAAAATCTCTAGTTTTTAAAAGTGAGCAAAAATATGGCAAAAGATTCCTAATTTTCTCTACTTTCCTCTCTATACTTATTACCTGTAGCCAAATTTGGCTAAACTCCTGTTGTGGATGATAACCAGGCCAGAAAAAAAAAACAGAAACTCTGGTTGGTAAATGATCTCATAGAATAGATGGATGACACAAGATGAAAAATGGTTCTGTTGGAGATAAATTGCCTATAAATAGAGAAGACTTAAAAACCCAAAGAGTTTTCCCTCACGTGTGCACTCACGCTCTTGTCATGAGTAGCGTATGCAAATGCTCACTCTCTTCCCCTCCTCTCCCATTCTTCTTCTTCTTCTTCCACAAGCGCTTCTTGAAGCGTTGAGAATCAAATCCTCTCGACTGCATGCAGCAGCAGCAGGCGCAGCGCAGGTGACGACGGCAAACTTGTAGCAGAGAGTAGGAGGATTCTGGAGTCTGCACAGTCGGGAGGAGGAAGAAGAAGAAGAAAAAGAAGGGAAAGAAAAAACAATAACCAAAAAATAAATGGTGAAGGGGATAGTAGTGCATGAAGTTGGAGGTCCGGAGGTAATCTCTCTCTCTCTCTCTCTTCATTTCCTTTCATTTGAAATTCTCTGCGGCCAGTTGTTGCGTTTTCTTGCTTACTTAAATTGTTCTTGTTCTCTGCAGATTGTTGCAGCCATATTGTTATGATCTTAGATGTTTTTTTTGTGTTTTTTTTTTTTTGGCAATCCTTGGTTTCATAGGTGTGCATTTCTTTGTAGTTTCTGAAATCTTGAGTGTTTGGGCCGAGATTCATTCTTGCTTTTGTGACATTGCAAACCAAACATGATGCTGCATGTACTGCCATTTCTTAAGCTATATTATTGGAGAACCAAAGCTATGAAGTGCAACTGTGGCTTCCGTTGAACTAGAGTTTGTGCAGATTGCAGAGAAGCAACTCTTTTGTCTCTCTCTCACATGGCCTTTTTTTGAAATTGATGTAGTTCATGTACACACCTATTACTGTGTACGAGTATGATTTTTGTAAAGGAGACAAGGGAAGACTGTACTTGCAACTGCTGTAAAAGTTGTATACTATATAGTACAACAGTTCTTCAGCTGTTATCTTCAATGTGCAGGGCTGTCACAGATGACTGATGATGTTAATAATATCCAAGTCACTGCATTTTCGGAGAAAATACTGCAAAGAAGCATATGATCAAAGAAATGAACAAGCTGTAGAGCCTACTACAATGGTTCATTCCACAGTTTCTGAAAACTTGTTTGGAGATCCTGTCAAACCTCCTTCCTGGAGTTTGCTTGAGTTTGTAAACCTTAAAAGACATTTTTCAAGATTCTGATGGTGATGATGATGATAATGATTTTAACAGGTCTTGAAATGGGAAAATATTGAAGTCAAGGAACCTGGGGAAGGTGAAGTAAAAATCAGGCACAGGGCTGTGGGCATCAATTTTGTTGATGTAAACTACCGGAAGGGTTTATGTAGCACCAAAACTCCCTTCATTCCAGGTTCACTTCCCGTGAGCCCATTGCAATCCTTGATCTTTCTCTCTCTAATGATAATCTACTTGTTGGTTCCTGTTGTCATCATCTGTGGCATGAATTTCTCTACTGCATCAGTGGCCCATTTAATGCACCATAATATATATTATCCAGGATAGGTCAATGCACAGCAACCATTACATATTGGGCAGCTTGTAAGATTTGATTCCATTGATAAAATACAAGAAAGAATGTAGTCAATGATTATCAACCCATCATAGTACATTACTTACAGAAGCAGTCTTCCTACCTGTGATTGCTAGATAGAGAAACTCAAACAAGCAGCAGGGAACCAAGCACATTCAGCTGGTAGTCTCTGCTTGCAGAAAAGATGGTAGATGTCTTCTTTGGTTTTTCTCCCTGACAGACATATAAGTGTTGTTGCTCAGTTTAATGTGGAGTAAGCTAGGGGCAGGTAGAAAGGTCCAACAGCTGTTATAAACTGGGTTATGGTTGTAATAGGTGTGGAAGCGGCTGCGGTGGTGACAGCTGTAGGGCCAGGGTTAACTGGGCTACAAGTTGGTGACAGGGTTGCATATGCAGGTAGAGGACCTTACAGCTCATCAAACACATTGTGAAGGAGATGAATTTGTCAACCTGGGTGTATTGGAATGGAAATTTTTGGAATGCTTGTGTAGGTCCTCCGGGTGCTTATGTGGAAGAGAGGATCATAAGTGCTGACAAGCTTGTTCCTTTACCAAACTCTGTGGGTGATGTCGTGGCTGCTTCCATTATGATCAAGGGAATGACTGCTCAAATGCTCCTACGCAGAGTCTTCAAAGTTCTGTCTCAACTCTATGTCATATCAACTTTTCTTGTCTAACTGCATATGGATTCTAGAATGTTAGCTATGCAGGCAAAAATCTGATTATATAATATATTGACATGTACTGAAGTAGAATATTAGAAGTCAAAATTTGAACCCCAATTAGGTGTTTTGACTTGTGATTTTGCAGGTAAAGAAGGGGCACAAGATCTTTGTCCATGCAGCAGCGGGCGGAGTAGGATCCCTACTTGTGCAGTGGGGCAGGGGCTTGGGTGCCACTGTAATTGCTGCTGTATCCAATGAGGAGAAAGCTGTCCAGGCCAATGAGGATGGTGCTGATCATGTCATTATCTACTCACAAGAAAACTTTGTGGACAGAGTGAAAGAGATCACAGAAGGTGCTGGTGTTGAGGTTGTTTATGATGCTGTTGGCAAGGACACTCTTAAGGTGAGCTTTCCAACTACTAGTTTTCCATTTAGCCTCTAGCACCAATTTGTCCCTTTTTGGGGTAATCAGGACCTTTCAGCAGATACTCCATGTATCTGGTTAGAATGCTTTGAGGACTAGGGGGTGGTACTTGTTAGCTAACCCATTACAAAGAGGTTACAAAAACTGTTCAGCATATTTCAGGGCTGGCAAACAACTTCAATGATGGGTACACTGCTTAATCACAATGCAGGATTCATGGTTTCATAACCAATCATGACATTAGATCAACATGTGGGTAAGCATTTAGTTGTGTGACATCGTAGGTCCACTTTTTCTCCTACTTGAAAATTATCTCGTACCCAAGGATGATTACTATGTTTCTTTTTTCTTCCTGTCGAAGTGCTGGTTGACATTATGACCTTCTCTTCTTGTTGCTTCTGGAAATACTGCAGTAACTCAGGACACAGCCACTATATAATTAGTTGCTGTAAGTTTTGAGGAGATTCTTATATACTTATCTGCACCCACTGTCAGGAGCTGATGAAGTCGATGGAGAGTATGGCAGCTAGCCATTGTGCAAATGTCTGATACTTTGTGAGTGAGTATCACTCACAAGGTTATGATCATGCTCAATTGTCTTGTGCTTGTTTTGTTTTGGCCAGATGTGACTCAATTGTTTCTTCCAAAGTGTTTTTGTGGATCTTTCAATGCAATCTCATTGATATTTCTTCCTGTCAAAGTTCAAATCTTTCTGGATTTAGTTCAATCTGATAAACTTAACTTGTGCCATAACCTGAATCAAATTGAGGTCCAGAGCTCTCTGAGTCTTACATAAGCTTAAAATTGGCTGATTTGCTGTGCAGATGTCTACTGTAGTAAGTCATTGCCACAGTCAATCTAGAGCAATGCCCATGTGAATGAACCTCTATTTGATTGAGATTAAGGTGACACTAAGAACAAAGTTTGCCACTAAGAACTACTGCCATATCCTTGTGGCCATTGTACATAGATGAACAGTCTTCTTAATATTTTATGTTTGTAAGCCATAGTATGCACCTTGGACTCATATGATTGTCAGGTTGCCAAACATATGCTCCTGTGATATTCCATTTGTCTTCTTGGGAACTGGTGACTTTTCCTGATTGCAAGTTGCAATGTCCTCAAGGATTCTGCTAGTGTCATTCCCAGGTTGAATTCCAAATTTGGAGTTTAATATGCTAGATAGCTCTTTACTGAGGCCTGTAGGGATAGGTCAAGGATGATACTAATAGGATGACTTGGTAAATGTCCTAATGCAGGGATCACTGAACTGCCTTGGTCTACGGGGCTGGCTTGTAAGCTATGGACAGGCATCAGGTGCACCTGACCCAATCCCAGTTTCAGTTTTGCAATCAAAGTCTCTTTTCTTAACAAGACCATCACCGTTTCATTACATTGGAACTCGAGATGAGCTTCTTGAAACAGCAGGGGAGCTCTTTGCTGCAGTAGCTACAGGTATGGTCAAGATTCGGACATACAATATTTACCCACTCTCAGAGGCAGCAAAAGCTCATGCAGATCTTGAGGGTCACAAAACAATGGGATCTTGTGTTCTCATTCCTGACTCAACATACCATAGTCCTGCCTGATTGTGAAAGGGAGTCCATGTATGTCCATTGTATGTATTGGCTTCGAAACATGCTGCAATTATATATTGTAACTTAGCATATAGTAACAACACAGTGAGAGCCATTCTAAAGCTTTTCATCTACAAATTAAAAAATAAATCTTTAGTGTTCCCACTCTAATTGAATATTGTGTAGCACATGTTGATTAGAAAGGGTAGTGTCGGTAGGATTGCCTTTATTATTAGGACAAAGGTCTTCAGAGGCCTTTAAGAGAAAAATAGTGCAATCCATTTACAAATGTGGTGGACTTGAAAGTGGGGATAATATCATCTATGTGCACCTCCATGACAGTCCAACACTCTTCTTTCAAACTTCAACCCAAGTGTATTCTTCTTATCTTCTCATCATAGATGCAAGTAACACTAGGCAAAGCATCAATTGTATTCAAAGTATAACAAACGAGCAAAAGTTGTTAATCCCTTCCAAGGAAACAAACCCTACGAGAACACAACAATCTAATAGAATAGAAGGTCGATGTGGGTCAAATCTATAGAGAGAGAAGTTGTTGCAAAGTGAGCTTTCCTATTGACTTGCTTGCAAGCACAATTGTTTTGTTTTTTTTTTTTTTAAATTCTTGATTACCAAATTGATTGTGTACATGATGGTGGTTGAGTTGTAAAAATTGATGAAGACATACAGATAGACAACTAAGCAACATTCTCCTCCTCTTCACCTTTCCTCACATTAGCATCAAAACATAATTGCCTACAATGTACATAGAAATTAAGCTCAAAGACAAGGAACATAACAATAAGATCTAATTCCAATTATTGTATTTTGAAGCCTCCATGTCAGTATTTGATGGTTTTGCCAGAAAGCATTGTTTGATGTGCTTGCTGCTGCTTCTGCCATGAAGCACATGTGCTTTAAAGAAAGAAACGGGTGTTATGTGCAGGGAGTGTTGGCTGGGAAGGTATGATGATTTGTCAGAGCAAGCATTTTACATGGTTGGGGGTATTGAGGAGGTGGTGCAGAAGGCCGAGAAAATGGCTAAGGATATGGCTTAGAACACTTAAGATAAAGCCCTGCTTCTTCTTCTTCTTATATGTGGTGCCCTAAAATATGTGTACAATCATGATGATGGAGGAAGTGTCTACAGCTTGGCTTCATTTCTGAGCACCACAGTAAATGAAGGAATGAAGACCAAAAGGGGTTACGATGGCTCTGAAGCATTCTGTGCTTACCTATTGATCTGTATTGAAAGATTTTGTGTCTGCCTTTGATGTGAGGTGGACTCCCAATTGATGGTGCATTCCTGTGTCCTGCTATTTTCAGTCTCTGATTTTCCCCATTGTGGGCATGTTTTCTGCAAATAACATCAGATCCATTGCACCAAAATGGTCATGTCATTGTTATATCACATCAGTATAGTCATCTTTCTGTCTATGAATACAAAGCTGTGACAAGTTAGAAGATTCTAAACCACACACAGAAAGCCATTTGCAATTAATCAATTACTCTCTTTTGTCTCTTTTCCTGCCTATGGTGGCATGCTATTGCTCCATGTCAACCAACTTGTGTGCCAGCCTAAGTTGGTGACAAACAGGGTACCACTGAAGGGACTTCTCCTTAGTTAGGAAGAGAAGACAAAATACAATGGATAGTAATGAAGAGTGAGGCAAAGATCTACAATTGAGGGTTTTCAAGCAGCTTTGGTACATTCTTCCCAACATTGATGATTACTGGCAAAATGTGAAGAAGAGTTTGTTTCAAGAGAAAGTGCGGTAGACTGGAGATGGAAACTATTAAGACATAAAAAGCTAGTTTATGAATACAAAACAAAAGGGCATACCTCCTCCACTTCCCATGCTTAAGAATACTGGGTTGATAGCAGACAGTGGTCTATGTGAAGTGTTCCAGCCACCATCAGTATGTTCTCAACAAGAACCTGATAATGTGCCAAATACACAAAGATCATGTCTTATATGCCAGAATTCTCTGACAACTTTGCACCCCCCCCAGTTTTTCTCCTGAATCTATTTCCTTCTGCTTGTATTGATTGCCTCGGAGATCCACATGACCCCAATACATCACCAGTCATGGCTTGGAGAGAGACATGCACTTCAGGAAACAAATGCTGCCCTAAGTCTATGAACAAAGCACTTGTACTAAAGTGTTTCATGAACTTGTCATGTCACTTGTTCAGCATTAGGCACCAAGCAAGTGCCTTCAGTACTCTGCTCTAATGTTCTGAAATTTCTGACTGCAGAAACAGTTTCGTTTTGTCAGAGCTCTGGGAACTATATACCTAGAGCATAATTTCACTGCATGCAACAATCTGAATCAATGAAGTCTGTCACTGGATTGGAAGTTCTACATTAAGAGCAACCACTATGGGGGAAAAATGTTTAATGTGATTGCTGCAATAGCTCGATATCTTTTTGATGAGGACAAACACAGTGAGGGACATGTGCACAATTTTTGGCATTAAGTTTTATGCCCAGGCCTGATCAAGCAGTGATCAGCCCAATAAGAACCCGTTCTTGAACTATATATTCAGTATGTTTCACTCTAATATTTTTTGCATGTCATTTGGAAAAACATGGAACTACCCCTAGCAGAGAACAGGGAGGAGCAGCAGCAGCAGCAGCGCCAGGTGACAAGCGCATGGAAGAGAAATGATTTGTTCTTGTGATGCTCTGAAAAACTGAATTTGCACATGTATTTTCTGGTGGTGGAACAAGGATATCATGGCTGAGGTGATGGTGACATTGTTCACCTGCAATATACAAGCAAGATGTCAATGTGGACAATGCAGATTTGTTTTTGGCGACAAACTACTAAGGTGTGAAGCAAGTCATGAATGTGATGATGCCTCTGCTTTGCAATAGTCAACAAGACATCGGCATCTGAGCATGCCAACTCAAGCTGATTCCTTTAAATCTTTCCTCTTGGTTGAGCAGTGATTAGTCATGAATCCTTCTGGCTCTGTTTTTTCATCAAGCACCATGGTTTGTGCAAAAACAATTAAAAGATGGGGAAAAAATCCAGAACAAGCTTGTTGATGGACATCAGCCAACCTGTTGATAATGCCTCTACTAGTGGTTGCTACGAAGTGCAGAGACAGTAAGGCTGCTTAGCCTGGGATTCGCTTCAAACTCCTTCTGTCTTGAACTACAATAAACATACTACCGAGCAGTTCTTGCATTGCCTTTGATAACAAGGTCAGGCCTTGCAAAACTTCAAAAGAAGTTTGTGCAGAGCTTTCTGGCAGGGATCCACATCACAGACGTAAAAGCAGATGAATCTATGACCCAATATGCAAATGAATTGAAAAACAGGATGTGGAAGGAGGCAGGTGTTCCACCCATGCTTACAACCTATGCTGTTTCAAAGATTGCAGTCAATGTGTATGTGATGGCACTGGCAAACAAACTCTCCACCACACCAGAAGGGAAAAAAATACAGCTCAACAGATTCACCCCTGGATTTGCAAAAACAGACATGCATGATGGTAGAGGCAACTTCACTGCTGAACAAGGTGCTGTCAGATACAGGAGTATGGATAGCTCTACATCCTCCAGGAGGACGATCTGGTAAGGTTCTGGTCTCAGCAGCATGAGATAGAGTTCTGAAAACCATACTTTGTATGACTGTCAAGGTTACTGCAAGGCAATTCACGATTTCACAATCTGGTTCCTGCAATTGATCCTCAGACCCCTGAATGTCTGAATTTATTGTCGCAGCCAGAAAAATCACACTTGTGCACATCCAGCTTGCAATGGCTGTCAGCTTCAATTCCTGCTACTTCCCTGCTTCTAGCTGTGCATCAAGAAAAAGAATAGATTCCCATCACAGAAACTACCCACAAAAGCAAAGGAGAATCAGCCAAACAGTAGTGCACTGGGATAGGTCTGATAAAGAATGTCATTCCAGAACCCATCATTCATAAGAGGATTTGTAAGAAATACCTACATCCATAGCTTCACACATTTTGTTTGTCAACTCTGCAACCCAACTGTGAGACATACTCTCACAAAACATGAGAGAAAAATTGTACCTCTGAGGTATTGCTTGCTAGCTCACATGCATCTTGTCATGGTAAAATTTTAATTGAGTTGTTCCTTGGTATCTGAGTACATATGTGTACAGGTTTCCAATGATTGATAGTGAGTAAAAGAATGGTGTTGAGATAATTGCAGCAATTTTCAACACCCACAATGTCACCAAGTGTCCCAACTTCTGTCATTCAGCTGGTTGGGTTCCTATGAAGCCTTCATGAGTTGCAATCAATATCCTACTTCCTTGGAGATCCTAAATTGCTAGAAATCACCAGGTTGCTAAAAGCTCTGAGAAAATCTGTTGAAGTTGTACATAAAACTTTCCTCTCTAATTCTGGGTAAACCCAGAGTTCATCACTTGCACTAACAAATTACCTATCGTCAGTTCACACAATCCCAAGTGTTACCAAGGGCTGGAAACCTGGGGATTAGCAGCCTTGGTGGCAACCGGATGAAATTGTATCAATAAACAGCTACACTTCAGGGTGTGAGTGCTTGCACATACAATCTGGAGCAGGATAGGTGTAGATTGACTGCCCAGGTTGACGTGGTCGGATTTGACCAAGCCGATTGATGTGGCCTTCAATTGTCTGATTCCTGAACTCTGGCCAGTCCAAGCTCTTGTTGGAGAATAGGTTTGATAGCAAAATCATATCAGGCTTTATTGTTTTCCTCACATTTAGGTATGCACGATGACCTGCCTGCACATACAAATGTTCTTTAGCCCAGAAGATTGAATCACAATGAGAGGCGACTCTGCACGTATGTGATTAAAATTAACTCCTATCTTTGTGACCATATAAATAATGCAGCCCTTGGAGGCACTAGCCCGCAGACCATGAAGTGGGGGACCAGATGGAGCTAGATCATTGATTACCAGATTATTGTGCATGTTGCCACGTGAAGCAGAGAAGAAGATGTTGCTGTGCAAGGACACATGATAGTCTACAGCTGCCAAGAGGGAGGCCTTCCCTTCAAATGGTCTAAGTTCATCAGCTGTTGCTAGGCTGTGTTTGTCCACCATGTGTGGGAACAAATCATGCAATAACTCCATTCTAGCAGATCCTCCATAAACCTGAACAGAACCAAATTGCATCAGCAGTACAGCAGACGAGGTGTATGAGGCATCCATAAACCTGCAAAATTGAATCAGCAAAAAGAGATTCTCTGCTGGGAATGCAGGCATCTGATTACATTAGCATTTCTGGCCTCATCAAACAGCTGTACTTAATCCAAAAAGTTGCACCCCTTGCCTGCTCTGCATAGGAAGATCAAGTGGATAGCTTTCTGAGAATGAAAAGAAGAGTACTGCAACTCATAAGTCATATTCCTATCAACTGTATTTCATCACAAGGTTACACTCACGGTGTATGATGCAAGGTAGACCCGAGTGTGGGGGCCAAAGCCCAAGGCTGCTAGCATGATTCCAACCTCCTCAGGTGTCAGGGGACATTTGCCTAGCTCACGCAATTTGAGGCTGGACAATTGAGCATTGCTCACTCGACCTTGCCATACCACACTCCGATATTTTGCCAGTGCTAGCCGCTCAGCTTTACCACCCCCAAAGTCACATGCTGAATGGGCTGCCATATCCTACAAACAGAGACAGTCCTTAGTAATTGGCTCAATACATAACCCAAATCCAGTCATTGACAAACAGTGATCACACCGAGAATAGACTCTAACCTTATCAAAGCGCAAGTGTAATGCCAAATACTTGGCTGTCTCCAGTGCATATTTATCATCCTGCAATTGGAATGTTTCTTGCAGACGTTGGATCAGAGTATCACCAAGCTGGCGAATGGCAGGTACAAATTTCAAAGCTTCAAAGTTAACACGACAACGAAGACGTTGGATCTCAGTGGGAAGATGGTTGAATGCAAGCCTGTGTGAAAATGGGGCAATTGCCACAATACCATAACTGCAAACAGAACCAGAAGCCTTCTCAACCATCAGCATAGATTTCACATGCGACATGGTCATTATGGCAGTACAAAGAAACCAGATTGAGGGATGAATGGAAGGGGCCCATTTCAGTGGGCTCAGGCACCAAAGATAGTTCACTCATTCATCTGCAAAAGAGTATCTGCCAAGTTGGCCAGGAGCATTCAAGCAGAAAGATTTCAAACCATGGCAGATATCAGCTCAAACACATTGCGATTCAGAGATATAAGATGTGACCAAAAAATATCAGTCACAAAGGATGGGAATGTTTAGTACACAAAGGTCAACCAGGGGAGCTACTGCTAACCTTTTCATGATGGGGAGGACATTTTCAATGTACCACTCTGGAGAGGCCTGTACAGGAGCATTCTTTATGCGAGTAGCACGAATACCAGTAGCATAGTACTCACGAGTGGCCCACTCAAATCCATGGGGAAGCTCTGTGATCATTAATACATCATGGGATACAGATTGCAAAAAATGCACCACATCAAAGATGTCTGCAAAAGAGCTGCACAACAATCACTCACTCCCCTCTCTGCCCAATGGCAAAATGTCTGGATTTCTGGATTACTCCAATGAGTGCCCAACAGCTTGGATGCAAACAAGTAGCACAAACCTCCTATGAAGTAACTAGACCATCAGTTTACATACTTGCAAGCAATTCTGGTTCCATGGATGTGCTGAAGCCACAACATGAAGCAAATATGAACATGGAGATTGACACATAAGGCAAGCAGGGTTCTTCTACAAACCTCATATCCTGCCACACAGGATTTACATCAAAATGTGGGAGAACAAGGGTTGCATTCAAAATCTTGGCAACAGCAACGGCATCACAAATCTGAAGCAAAGAGCAAACAAAATGATCCCACTTTTAAAAGCTTGGCTGCTTGCTTAGAAACCACTCCATGCTTGGAAATTCAGTTTTCAAGAATGCAGGCTGTACTATTCACCAAACAAATTTCACAAGTTTCTCTCTATAAAATGGTAAAGATCAGGATATCTAACCCCCATACGCTGTTGATTGAGTCCTCCTTCCAAAAATACTTGTAAGTAGCCATTTGATTCTACAGGCAGAACTACATTCCACCAAACAAACATCAGAAGACATGGGAAAAAAGACCAGGAACAGAAAGCAGGGCAAGTCCAGCATACACTCTTTGCAGTCTTTAAACTGGAAGGTTCGAAGGGTGGAACTTAACATACAAGGTTCTGAAAGTGGCTGAGTGCAGGGCACCCATCCTTCACTATCAGGTGGCTCCCACAAATTTTCAGGCTCCCGTTCATTCTACAATAAAAAAGCACACGGATGGTGACACAGATATATTTTAGCTCTCACTGAACAACAACGACAATAAGCTCAGTCGTGCAATATAAAGGACAAGGTAATGCATGCCAACAAACACACCAACCTCCTCCTCATTGAAACTCCACAATCTTCCCAAAATCTTCACCAGAGGGATGCAAGCAAGAAAAAATTGTGGTGCAAATAGAAGTGAGAACTTACAAATCGAGTAGTCAAGAGACTGTTCAAGAGAACAGCATGCCTTGCTTTAGGAGCCTCCCATTCCTGCATATGTACAAGAAAGATCTCATCAATCCTTTGAAAGTAATCTTCCACAATTGTGAGCTTTGGTGGCTTACCTCTCTCCTTCAGCCCTTTCACGGAAGCTCTCCCTAGTCAGGAAGACATTGCAAGTTTTGTGTTGCAGCAATGCTGCTATAGCATCATGATGATCTGGTTGAAGGACCTCAAGAAGATGAAAGCCTTGAAGGATCTCAGGAGATCTCAGGATTGCACGAAAATCCTTTCTTTTTAGTGAAAGTTCAAATATCATGCCTTGGACAAAGGGGCTTGACTGCTTCTTAAGATCAAAACTCGAAGAAGAATACGGTACTTTACGGGATTGAATTGCAAAGCACCAAAATGAAAAACAAGCAAGGTTGTTATTGTAGCAACAGATAAAGAAGAGCTTACAGAGAAGAGCGATGATCGCCAAATGGCTCCTGGAAACAGATTGGGAAACAGCAAAGGCAACGCCAACACCAAGGCGGCACTCCAGAGACTAATACAGCCTGTTGTGCCGTTTCTACGCGCCATGCCGATGTCGATCCGCAAGCTCACAGGAATCATGTGTTTGTGGATTTCGCACCGCTACTGATTCTCGTAATAGTGCCGATCGGAGAAGTTCATCACTACGACAGCAGAAGCAGGAGAATTTGGATACGGTTTTCGGCAGTAGATCGTGAAGAGCTCGATCGATCCGAGGAAAGAACCAGAGCTCGACCTCTAAGAACTTTCTACTGAAGCAAAGTTTCAACAGAGAATCGCAGTTGCAAAGTTCTTCCTCAGCGCGCATACAACCCTAAGATTCGTACCTGGAGAACGATGCCCTCCCTCCTCAAACATCCTTCAAGACCCTGGAAAACGTTCGGTGCGCAGGGATAGAATGTTCAGTTGCAGCAGCTCTTGGATTCTCAGCAACAAACCATATGAAGCTCGCAAATCTTGAGCAGTATAACAGTCTCAGATGGATTACTGGAGCTCCGAATTCTGAAACAAGTTCGTAATTTGAAGGAGACTGCGTGCCGACGATCAAGCGAGTGAACGCTAGATCCAGTGAGGGAGGCCATGGCGGACGAGGAGGATGCTACGTCTAGTGTACAGGATGCCGATACTTTCATCGAGACTGAGAGTCCCGAGGTGATCATTGCACGCATCGAGAGCAAGTCGCGTCAGGTGGAGCGTCTGCTGCGTCTGTTAGTGTTCCTCCCTCCGTCCCTCCCTCGTTTTCTCCTTCTTCCTTTCGTTGTTCCCCATTCGGTCCCTCTACTGCTTGTGGATGGATCTGAAAAACTGCGAGAGATTTTGCAGAGAAAAACAGGGGGGAAAAGAACAAAGAACACTGAATTTTTCCGATTGGTCCCTTCGTTGTTGTTGTTGCTATTATGAATGAAGATCGCGCAAACTGTTTTCCAAGAGAAACAAAAGAAATGGATTTTGGCTGTGTACCAGACTACTGAAATTGACATCATGCTTTTCATCTTCTCAACCACCAAGAAACACGACTATCTGTCTGCAGGCCACAGTATACAGAGGCGTTAGAGACAGCACTTCAAGATGCTCCTTCAAGAACCAAGGATGAGCGCTGCAAGGTGAGCATGTCTTTCTGATGCTTTTGCTCTGAATTTGCTGCATGGAAATCTTCTTAGACTCCCAAGGGTTTGCTACATTTCTACTCTGTCAGAGGTAAATGAAGTTCTCGTACATGTCAGATTGCTGCTTTTCTTCATCCTCAGCTTCTTCTGATTAAGCATCTTGCTATCTGGGAACAGTAAAAACCATGAGAAGAAGAAGAAGAAGAAAGCTCCAGTTTGAGGTTTTAGTGAAACTCCACAAAAACTCCCAACTTTGAGCAGCTGCTAGAATTTAAAACAATCCATAAGTGAAGAAGAAGAGGAAGAATCACAAGGTTTTTCATGCATCTTTGCTTATGCTAAAATGTGAGGAGTTGTGAAGGGGAGCTGCTAAAAGGAGAGTAAGGTATGGTGGTGTGCAGTCAGCCAATTGGATTCTGGTACATCGGGTGTTGATGGCATCAAAGGATGGAGAGGCATTGCTGGCAACCTTGAACCCTGAATACTTTGACATTCTCATGAAGTGAGTCTTTTGCACTCAATTAAAATTCTGACCTTCTTTGATCAGAGTGTGGGGCCAGAGTTTTTATCTGCATTTTGTATTCTTGTAAGAATGGCACAATCTCCTTCAAGCTAAAACTTTGATCTGCCAATACTGTTTCTTGTAAGAAGGTGCAATCTCCCTTCTCTGAGGCCAGGGAATCTTCAGTATTAAGCTTTTGTAGTTCCTTCTTCTTTGAACCTCAGTACTGTAGTTTAACCCTGTCATGGAGGAGCCTGTGGCAGGTATTTGTATCGGGGGCTAGCAACAGGAGACAGGATTACATGTGATCTGTGCCTGAAACTGCATGAAAAGCTCACAGAAAAAGCAGGCATGGGCTGCATCATGCGTGCTATCTCTGATACTCGTAATGTAGTATAGCTACTCACTGCCATTCTACTAATGCACTGCTCTCACACATCAGTTTTGCAAGCTTGAGATGCTGGAGTGACAACAATCATGATATCATTGATGAGAACCAGGAAAAATATTCATCTTTTTTGGCATGCGAAGTGGTCTTTGGCAGGAACAGCAGTTGGGTTTTGCTCCATTTTTGTTCCATTGCATTGATCCCCCTCTCCATTGCTCTCAGAGAGGTGCGATTGGTTCATGAAGACTTTTGACCTCATCTTCAGTTTATTTGCTTATCAATTTCTGTGCTCCAGTGAAGCATATCATAGGGCTCAACTGAAATCCAGTCATTCTGATGCATTCCTAGGGGTTTGTGTTCAATTGTAATTTTTGGTACAGGATTTCCTGCAACAATTGTACTTCAATGCAGAGGCAATTTCCCAAATGACCTGTAGTCTGGAATTTCTGCCTTTTGGCTTTTTTCCAATATCAGATTGCTGTTGTTTCTATCATGTTGCAGAACTTAGTGTGTTGTTGGGGACAGACGGCGCACTTAGGGTTGTGAGCTTGCAGACCTCCAAGCCACCTTGGAGATTGCATACTTGTTGCCAATGGTATCAGAGAATAGTGTCAGCTTTAAACAGCAGCATTTAGATTGAATCACAACAACGGTGTTGTGCTACCTTCAGTGAACATGGCTCCGTTTCAAATTATTGCCCTCCATGAATGCAAGTTAACAGTATCTTTGTATATTGGAACTCAGACAGGTTTCTTGAGTGTAGAAGCATAAATGCAGCTACCATTTAATTATTTATCAGTCTGTATTTCACAGCTTGCTAAAAAGACACCATCCCTTCTCCACAGGGAGTGCAATGTGCAGCAGAAGCAAGAAGAAATGCAAAAAAGAAATCCATTTGTATCCCATAGTAGAAAGTGATGGCCCAGCACGTCCTACTTGAATAACATGAGAATCTTTGGTCACCTAACTGAGAAGCTAACATTGAAAACACTGAGCCCAATGATATCCAATGCAAGGTTTGAAAACTCTGATTCCATATCCATCACTCTATGTGAGGGATAGTTTTCTCTTCTGGAACTTGTAAAATCCTTTTCCAGTCTTTCAGTTGTATGCAAGGCATGTGTGTTAAATACTTGAACCATGAAGTTCCAACAACAATGTATCAGACCGTCACCTTCATCATGAATGGCAATGACTTTGGTGCTGTAGCTCTCCACTGACTTCATCAACACTTGACAACCTTGACAACAGGTGGTGTAGAAAAGCATAGAAATAGTTTGCTCATAAATTTACACAAACAATTATACAAAAACCTTACATCCTGAGTTTCTATCATGTTTCTTGATGTCATGATTGTCAACTAGCAAGCACTCAAGAGACATAGTAATCAAAAACATTCAACAGTAACCTCACTCAAGCCACAACAAGCTTGTGAGCACTTGCCTGAGCTAGAGATTCAGGTTGAGCATCATACTTATTAAAACTCTAAGCTTGCTCATCTGGATCATTCATTTGATGCCCATGATCCTTTTCATATTCCTTCAGTCCATGCATAGTACTCAAATCTGTTTATTGCTAGTCCTTCAAGAGCATGCACATAAGGCCCTATGTCAACATGTAAAACTTTAGAAAGTGCATAGAGTCCATTTGAAGTCCTCTTGTTTTAATTTATGGTTTTTTAGTCCATAGTGTCATCCATTTGTTGCTACATATTCCTAAAAGGACACACAGGTCACTTCTTCTAGAAGTCCATAGTGCCCACAAACAGCCACATAGTCCATCAGATAATACAAACAATTCTCATTGTCCACCAAATTTCATGATGTAAACCTAAAAGGTACACAAAGTTCATATGTGTTGTATTGCAAGTCCATACAGTGTCCATCTACCATCAACATATCAACATTGTTTGCAGAGGTCAATTTAATATTGCTTTCATTCCATAGTTTTACTTCCATGTTTTGTGTTTTCACAGATTCACTTCACATCTCCACGACATCTTTTGCAGGTCAGGATGAAAGGTGACCCAATTTCCAAACCTTCCAGATTTGACACAATGAGCCCCATCAGTTGGAAGCAAAAAGTTGGTTGAAAAGAAGCACATCAAGGACCTCCAAGAGGTTGCACCACCTGGTAACACGGCCTTGCAAGTCCATGTTGTGCCAATGAGGGAAGAAGCATTGGTCGAACTTGAAAGAATATCCCCATCCCAAATTCTGAAGAGAGATTAAAAAAGTTATTGGATATGCACGTTGAGGCTTCATCACCATTGGTAGCGAAAATGGAAGATGGCACAACCTTCTTGTTCACTCAGCTTGAGGAAGACTACATGTAACTGTTGCAAGTGATCTTAACAAAAGCAAAATTTCTCCATTTATGAACCTGCAAGATGACCAGACTGCATATTCTCCAGTATGGAGGTCTAAAAACGCAAACATCCTTGTTGCTAGAAGGATTTTTATGGCAACAACCAATAGAGCTGTAGGGGTAAATACATGAATATAAAAATCAAAGTAGATTGCTCATTGACGATGTAATTTCATCCTGCAACTATGCATGTCAATCTACACTAGATTTATGTTTTCTCTTTCCTTTTCTTTACTTGGATGGGAATTTATTTTACAATCTTTGTTTGCAGTGCTTAGTTTAATACACTTCTCACATTTTTGTTTTAATTTCCAATTGAAAGCAATGTTCACAAAGCCAAAAACCTATACAAGAGTCAAAGAATTGCAGCTCTGAGATGTTGGTTTGCTTGTTATATTTGCTATATTTGTTGTTCTACTACTTTGATGTAGGTGCAATGGAAAAAGCAGGACAGACCCACCCGAAGATATGTATTTTATTTTCAAGACATGACACCTTCTTGTCGATATATGGAATTCAAGCAACATGAGGTTGTAATATGGTGTTGTTACCATATCACATGGTGTGCTTCATTTCATATTGTTTCAAGTTCTCATGTTTCATTTAGTGATTATCATTCTAGCATTTTTGCATTTGCGCTTTACTATAAAAGTATCATTATGTGTTATAACCAGATGTTTTGGTACTAGGCTTCAATGAATCAAATATAATCTTGATCTTCCTTAATCAATCAAGATAAGCAAGTTCTAAGTTAGTTAATGTGGTTGGTCATTAAATCTATGTTTTTGTTAAGGATTAAGATTATTGTAATTGAGGGTTCTTCTAGGTTACGCGTTCTTTCAGGTGTTCCTTTTTTTCTCTAATGTAATGTAATATGCTTCTCATGACTAAGGGTTTCAAGTACTTGGTTTGTTCTTGATCCTCTTGTGATCTATCCTCTTTGTCTGGGTTTGAGTCTTTCCATCTTGCACCTTTTTCTTCCTCTTTGTTATGTGCCTTCTTTTTATTGATGATTGACCTGTTTTCATTTAGATTACAAACTTATAAAAATAGAAGATAATCTCATTGTTATGTAAATCAATTAAAAGTAGTGTTAGGTCACACCTAGTGTTAATTGTAGTGTTAGGTTAAAATTAATCACCAATTTACATTTAAAATGAAAATTCAAATTTAAGTGATATATGTTGCAGCATTCATGTTAAGATGATGTTAATAATCATTGTTAACTAACATTAAATCTTTCCCCAAAAAAAATTTAAACCAAACATCTAAATTTTAGAGCTAAACATCATGTTAACTAAAGTTTTAAAAATGAAAAATTAATTTAGTGTTGGCAAGCATCTTTGTTTATCTTTTTTTTTTCTTTTTTTAAAATATATTTAGGGTAGATCGAATAATCAAACACTTAAGTGCTCAAGGCAAATCAAATCCAAAGGGAGGCCTTTATTGTTTATGGTGTCCAAACAAAACTTGAATCCCTCCTCTTGTTGCATTTGACACACTAACAATTGTTAAAATCAAATTAAAAATGAGAAAGTTATTACCCCAAAATAAAAGGGGTCAAGAACTCAAAACACACCATTGAACATTACAAAAGTCAGCTCTCAAACATTCAAAAAAAAAAAATTTTGTATGTTGTTATTAAAGCTCAAAGATGATTTGTATTCAGGTGGTGCTTCTATAGCACTTCAAATCATTTAAAATGAATAAGAAATAAGAAAGTTATGAGATTTCAAAATAAAAAAGGTCCAAAGAGAAAGAAAAAAAAAAAAACATGTTTTATAAGATGAAAAGCTTTTTATTTCTTGTTATTTTTTCATTATTTATTTTCCTTCACATTTTAAAAATGATTTCTAAAGCTTGAGGTAGCGCTCCCATGACATTTTAAATCACTCAAAAATGCAACACATATGACAAAAATATAAATAAGTGTTCAATCATGACCATGCGATTGATGATGGGCTGGTCTATTCTATATGTGTGAATTAAATTAAAATTTGCAAAAGGATACCTTAATATTAATTACTAATTAACATAATATGCGAACATGTTAAGATAATGTTTAAGCAAGTTGTCACAACTTGCAATGTTAAAAAATTGTGTTGTTACGATTCATGGCACTTTGTTGATGTTAAGATGATGTTTGTCACAATCTTTACACACCAAGTGTGGCCATACCTTATAATTTTTTTACCTTCCCATGTGAGTGTGAACAAACATATGAAACTTGGTGATCAAACTCACACATTATGAGAAAAAAAAGTTGAAAATATTTAGACTATGAATTTTAACCTCTAGCATGTTGCCAAAATATAGCATAATTTTGAAATTTTTCTACTTTTTTTTCTCTGACTAAGTCCCCTTGTGGATGGATCACCAACTCATTGACCTCACAAATTTGGAAAAAAACAACACCGTGTACAACACTCATAGATGTAATTTTTAATTCCACGGCTCATCATCAAAGATGTAGAATGGAAAAGGAAAACATAAAACCAATCTGAGATTATAAAATTAGAAAACTGAATACCCACCCAACCCCAGCTGAAGTCCCTTTTCCTTTTTATTTTCCCTCTTTCTTTCTTTTTTTCTCTTATTTAGAACCTATAACTTAAGTTAAGTTTAGCAAGTTGGGGTTTGTTTTTACAATTTTATGATATCCAAAAATTTGGTGAATTCCCTTAACACACCCCCACCCCCCTCCCCCCAAAAAGAAGAGAAATTAGTCGAATATACTCTTCAAAACAAAATTTTCGCAATTTGTTTTGTCGGAGAAAAAACATTGTACGTAACCCAACCCTACCGACGACCTACAGCCTTCATCCATCATCTCTTCATCGAGCTCTTTAACTGAATTCCTCGTCACGTCGGGCTGCGATAGGGCTTTAAACTGGGAACGCCTTCCTTCATCCATCCATCCAACGGCCCAAACTCTCACGATGCCAGTCTGCTCGCTAATCACGTGCGAGCAGCAAATTGAACGGAAAACACCACTGCACACGTGCCAACTAATCTGATGAGGTGGCACTTACTGCGAGCGTGGCGATATTTCACCTTGGCGTGGAGTGCCACGTAAGGCGAGTTGAACATTGCCAAGTGGCGACGAAAATCTCATTGAGCCGCCCGTCTCACAGCGACGGTTACTTGCAATACCCGGTCATCCGGGAATGTCGGTTCGAAACGGGGTATACCGAGAACCGCGTCTGACCGGTGATGGTCGGTGATGAAGCTCTGTCTTCCTCGGAGTACAAAAACGCGAGCTTGCGCACTTGCACAATTGCGGAATCGTGCTTTTGCAGCGGCAGCGGCAGCAATCTCCACCAACTTTCCTCCAATTCTTCGTCGCATCATCGCCGCCAGAGGAAGATTATATACACAACTGGAAACTAGTACTTGAGTAGCAATTTCAGCTGAGACTGTGAACTTTTTTTCTGATTTGTTTTGTTTTTTCCCCTTCTTCAGAGAGCTTTCTTTGTGGGCTTTTTTTAGTTTGTGTTTTGTAGCGGCGACTGGTTTTCGCGATCAAGGGCCGTAAAAGTTTGAAGCTTGCTTCGTTTCTGTAGAGCACCTCTACTGCAGTTTAGGAAGGGTTTTTACTTACTCTGAGGAGCTAGTAGGTTTAGTAGTAGTAGTAGTAGTTTAGAGATCGAGGATTCCCAAAATGGAATGGCTGAAGAGACATACGTCTATGCAAAGCACGCGGCAGTCGCCGTTCATCATCGGCTCCGACAAATGGATGGGGAACACTACACAGCAACAGCAACAACAGTTTGCCACAACAGGAGCGCCGGCGGAAAGTGCTGCAGAAAATAGTTATGTACCTCCTGAGTTCTTGAGTACATTGAATCCCACTCCTCCGGCGCATTTGAATTCCACCCCTGTTGTTCCCCAGATCTTCCGCACATACTCGCAGAATTCCCGAAACCAAGCAGCAGCAGCTGGAACGAGTTCTTCTTACCCGACAGTGACTACTCAGTACACAGCTGATAGCGGATTGACACGAGGAGGAGAAGACGAGTATGGGCGGCAACCTGATCTCTTCAATGGTGGCGGAGCGGTAGTGGACAATGTAGAGGACGACGGAGCGCCTCCAGTTGAGGCTTCTCAAGAAACTCTGGTTCGGATTCCTGGCGTCATGGTGCACTTGATTGACGATGAAAGCAGCCCTCTTTTGGGATCCGGTGATCTGTCCGTGGTGCGGATTGAGCAGGAAGGGAATGGGATCCTGGCGTTGGTTAAAGTGGGAGAGGGCTTGGAGTGGCCATTGACGAAGGATGAGCCCACTGTGAAGCTGGATCCTACCCATTACTTCTTCACCATCCGAGTGCCTCCTCTTATCGACACAGAAGTAGACACTGAAACGGTAAAAGTAGCTCTTTGAGTGTGTCAGCACTTGGATTGTTACATCTGATTTTGCATCTGACGATGATCCCTTCATGCCCTCTCACATGGTTCCTGATCATGATGGAAATGGGTTTTTTTCTAATGATCTTCCTTTTCTTGCAGAATGGAGCTGGACGAGGAGCTTCAGGAGCTGGGGATCTTATGAATTATGGAGTTACCATCCCGGCAGCAGCAGACTCCCAACAACTTCAAGTTTTTAATACATTGTTGGAAAGATACAGCTTCTTCTCCAGTCCTACTCTAGTACATGGAGATAAGCAAAAGGAAGATATGCAACAACACAGTGGCAGACGGCCCAGTGCTGCTCGAAGTCGATCAGCCAATTTTGGTGGCATGGTTGTTCCCCCTGGTGTCGTAGCAGGCAATGGACAACAGGTAGATGTTCAATTCAATCAAGCCTTGAAAACCCCACTCTTCAGTCAGGATTCTCTTTCTGTGTCTAAACCCTGAAAATCTTTGTGGTTTTCTTTCATGATCAATATGCAACTTCCTGACTCACCACTGCTTTATGAGATGCATATAGCTTGTTCTTTGGGATTCTCTTCCTCTGTCTAAAACCTGAAAATCTTTGCAGTTTTCTTTCATGATCAATTTGCAACTTCCTGACTGACCACTGTTTTGTGAGATGTATTTCAGCTTACTGAGCAAAACCAGTCAGAGTTTTGGACAACAATGGCGCCAAATGTGAATGATTACAGCAGCACAATGGCCAAGGGAATTGCTACAGGCTCAGGACATATTATCCGGGGCATTTTCTGGATTAGGGATTCGACTGTTACACGATTGGAAAGTGGCAGCATCTTTATGAAGAATCGGGTGAAGTCAAATAGTAAGCCTGCTCAGATTAGCCCTCGGACTCTTCAGAGTGTGAAGAGGTAATCCATTTTATCTGTTTCACAATCTTCAGTACTGAACATAAGAAAATAGTAGAGAACATTGGCATGGTGCTCAATGCACTCAAATTCGCTGATGATGATCTGGTGTTGACTGAGGGTTTTGTACAGGTTGGTTTGATTATTGCTCTCTATTGCTTTGGGAAAAATATGTCTGATTTGTATTGGTTTGTCAAACCATGCAGAGCGAGAAAAATGTCAAGGGCAACAAGTAATCTTGCACAAAGTGTCTTAAATGGGGTTCTCACCACATCAGGTTTCTTCACTGGCGCTGCATTCAAATCAAAAGCTGGCAAAAAGTTTTTCAAGCTCTTGCCTGGAGAAGTTGCTCTTGTTTCCATGGATGCCTTTGGTAAGGTTTCAATACCAGTTCAACAACATCACATCACAATTATTCCAGTTGCTTCATACATTCCAGCCAAAGATTTAGACAAAATTAGGGTTAAAATCTTCTGCCTTTAGACTGGATATAGGTAGGGACAGAGAGGGTAAAAGTCCAACAATACATATGAATTGCCTGTCAATTTTTTCATCTTGGGAAATGCTGTTGTGCCAGGGAAAGTATTTGATGCGCTGGAGAAAGCTGGGAGAGACATAATGCTCTCAACATCAGTGTGCACTCAAGATGTTGTTACACACAGGTGGGTGGTTTCTATGCTTTCTAAGAGCCTTGTTGCTCAAGTCTCAGACAATAGTGGATGGAAGTTCAGATCCTATTGAATGCTCTTGTTTGTTTGTCAGAAGATAGCAAAGCACAAAAAGTCAGTGTGCCAGATTCATGACAAATGATGATGTTTTTTGTTATGGACACATTGCAGATATGGGCCAGAGGCAGCTGTGGTGACAGAAGAAGCAATGGGCACTGCAGGGCATGTATTTGCAACAGCCTGGACCGTCACTAAAGTACGAAGAGCATTGAACCCTAGCAAGTTCAAAGCATCCAAGACAGGACTTCTGAAAACTGCAGCTAAAGCAGCTGTTGGTAGTGGCAAGGGTAATACATAAAACCACAATCTAGTGAGATATGCGGCATTGAGTTAGATTACTAAATAGTATACAGTAGCTGCTATTTTCAGTATTGAAATGATTGAAACAAATTAATGGAGAGTAACAACTGCGCTTGCTGTGAATTGCTCTAGCTTCTGCAAAATCCAGTTTAGCACTGTATTTAACTTGTACATTGACAGTCAAAGTATCAAAATTTTGTTGTTGAAAAATTAATTATAAAATCTGTTGATAAATGCAAGCAATAGAATCACAGTCAGGGAGTTCTTTTCATTTTTATGATATTGAAACTTTGGCTAATTTTTTCCAAAAAAAGAAAATGTGGTTGAATTTACAGTAGAAAAAGTGTGAGAAGATTTCCCAAAAACTTTACTGAATTTTCCCAAGTTTTCTGTTCAAAAATGACAATTTGTAGAAAAAAATAGTGATCATAGCATTGGCTGCATATCTACTGGCTTGAGAAATCCAAGTCCTTCTACCCATAATGACTTGGATCTTGGGTTTTTGAGTAGGTTTTTGAGTATTTCTATATCATCTTCCATTTTGTCGTACTGCTGAGCAATTAAATTGAGTGATCTACCACTCCAATTCATCTTCAGCCTTTTACATTAACTTCTTCAAACTCTCTAGGAGAAGCAAAGTTGAGCTTGTTGCAGCAGAGTTCAGCTTGCTGATGCATGATAACAATGTCAGGCATACATTGTTGTTAAGTAGTGACCCTTAGCAGGAATTAGCATAATTGAATAATAAATGTGTTTCTTGTTAAAGGCAATATTAAATCAGATTTTGGAAAAAAAGAAAAATTTGTATTTTCTTTTGGGTAAATTTAGTCTCTTTTCCAATACTTCACTGTAGAGATCAAGCAGAAAAACTGGAGTGGGAAGCAAAACTAGAAAATTGAAATTTGTGACTATATATTGTAAACCCCGTAACATTTGAAAAAGTGAAAATGTTGAGGAATTTGAAATTTGTGACTATGTATTGTAAACACTAACATTTGAAAAAGTGAAAATGTCGAGCAATTACGCCAGCAGCATGACAATATGGAAGACAATGTCAAGATACTCAAATACCCAAATCATAGTGCAATACTCGAATACCCAACACCCAAATTGTAGTGCAAGCAAATGAAAAAAGAAAATAGACTACGACTTCATCAGTGCACTTAACGGAGCCAAAAAAACACAAGATCATAAATGCTGGATTATCAGTAACAGACTGAACCAAGATTTGCCAGTTCAGAAGGGAACACAATTCAGGGTAATTTCCTGTGCAGCTGTGTAGATTGAAAGTCCATCCAAATGGTAACCTCAGAGAAGTGCTTGGTTTTGCACCATACCTTGCTCCAGCTCCAACACATTGTTCTTCTGTAGACATGAAAAATAGCACATTGTCAGCACCAAAACTTATGGCAATTGCCTGAGTCAAGAAATAACTACACACTCTTTTTCTTTCTAGGCCCCAATTGGAACAGAAGTTTGTAACAAAACACTGTTGCCAATGTTTAATTTAATAAGGATATCTGTAACTCTGGCATGAACCAGTACTGCAAAAGCCATTCTGTGTGGTATACACTGGTTGCACCCCTGAAAACTCTGCCACTGAGCTTTGGCTAGAACTTTCCTTCTCTAACACTATATTGCTAGATGTCAAATGAAGGTGTAGAGTTGTGACATAAGAAATAGGTTGAAGAAAGAGCAGCTGGAACTTACAAATTTTGTTGAAAGCAACAATATCACAGCTCTGAATATACTCATTGTTGGGCTCTGATGTGAGATGATCCTCAATGAGGTTGTCAACAGAGACTTCATCATCAACAATAGTCATCATGATCTGAAGCTTCTTGATACCTGCCACAACTTGCACAAATTTGGCTGTACACAGATGCAGACCACATGAAGAGAAAACGGTAAGATAGCTTGGCACATGCGGATTGACATCGAGATCAGATTCAAAATGAAAAAATTGAAACAACCCATGAATACAGAAAAAGTATGATACTCACATGCTCCCCAGAAGAGTCCAGGCATAGACACTGAGCGGACACACTCTTCCAACTTCTTCATGTCAGTCTCATCATCCCAGGGTTTGACATCCAATAGAACAGACGATTTACCACCTGGACAACCAAGAAACACATCAATACCCAGTTCAAAGTTTAAGACAGCTCAAGTCTCATCAAAGAGTCAACAGATTGCTCATGCCATCCAGATGTGACAGTCCACAAGTCTAAAAAAGACAGCATTGCATTCTGACAGACTTTGCATTCATGAATCCAAAAGAGACTGCATGAACCCTGAATGCATCTCAAGTAAAATGCAATTTCCATACACAGTAATCCAACAAGCCGAGATGAAAATGAGCAAGAAAAAAAACTTACTTTCCTTCTTCTTGGTCCCTGCAGCCTTCTTGGCTGCTTCACGCTCAGCTGCTGCTGCTGCTTCCTCCTCTGTCTCATCTCCAAACAGATCAAGATCATCATCACCTTCCTGCACATCAGGCCAATTGAAACAGTTTCTTCACAGAAAATCCCATTTGCAATGGGATCTAGAGTTCATACTGATAGAAGGTCGCAGCAGCTCTGTACTTACAAATTTTCTCACAGTTACAACACACTAACATACCTCTGCAGGTGCCTCAGGTGTTGCACCAGCTGACTCCAGGAGAGGAGAAGGTGCCAAGTCCTGGCTGGTGGCTGCAGCAGAGGTAGCTCCACTCTCAATATGAACTCCAACAGCAGCACCAGAGAAGCTGATGATGTATCTCCAGGATCACATTTCAGGGCAGTGAGAAACTGGCTGCAGAGGGGCAAAACCTTTGTCCTAGAGAGATTATTGCAAACTCTTAACCTAACACACACCATATCGACACATTTTGCTCACAATCAAGCCTTCCAACGGCAACTTCTCTCTTCAAACTCTCTGGAAATCCCTTCGAAGCTCTTCTCTCTCGATGATTACACACTTTTCTCAGGTTGAATTGCGGCTGAGGAACAGCAATAATGCAGGGACGAAAAGAAGAGCGCGCAGCAGCAGCAAACAAAATGCGCACACCTAGGTCCGACCAGAGCAGCGATATGCGAGTGCCATCGTGACAAGTTCACGAACTCCGCAGGAACAGGTTGCCTCAGAGCAGCAAAAACAGACAAATCATCCCTGGAGGCCTGGTACCTGCAATGGACAAAGACAAACAACGCTCTCACATAAACCACCTCTTCCTTCACCTCTTCTTCTGTCAGGTGAAGCAATTGACGACGGCCGCCATGTCTGCAGCCGCATTCACACAGCAGCGGAAACATGGGACAGTCATCCAATTCTTTCACAGGATTAGGAAGAAGCTCCAACCCCTCGCCAAAGGCAGTCAAGAGCCTTTGTTTCTTATTACATGAGCTTTGCCATGTGCTCACGCAAAAAAGCTCGCAAACAAAACGCAAACAGTCGAAGAAACAAAAGATGATCACAGAGCTCAGAGAAGACAACAAACGGACATACCCCGTGATGTAGCTGCGCGTCAGCAGATAATCATTCAACTGCTTCAATCCTTCCTGGGCAGTGAGCTCCTGGAATTTGACAGCCATAACAACAGCGGTCGATTCTTTTGCCACCAGGATCTTCGCAAGTTTAGCAACAGGTTACAAAGTAAAGTAAAGTGCGCCCGGCCGGCGCAAACGTGAGTGAGTGTGCGCGCGATTGAGTCCTTCGACTCCAGCGCTTTCACTGTTGCTAGGGTTTCCTAATTTCGTGCGCCATTTACGGTCGGGCTGAAGACTAAAGGCAACGAGGCGCAGTTGTCGTTGTTGGGAAGGGCTTGTGGACAGGGGGCTTAAAGGTTCTTTGCCACTTGTGGAGTTTTTCATATAACAGCCGTTCTAGGAGGACTTCAGCACGATGGCTAATTTGTTTATGCTTGTAGATTCTCCAGCAGCTTTTATGATCTTTAGCTTTGTTATGTCCAACAGTCAAGCTACTCACAATGTATTGTATTTTCATCATGTATCTTATAATGTTATACCAACTTTGATGCTTGTATCATAGTTATGTTGGAGAAGCCGTTAGGGTCAAGATCATTTGGCACTATAATGGGTCATTTGGTTCATTATCAAATCACTCTTCTTGTTTCTTTAGGGGGCTAGACACCTTCCTTCAATGGTTCAACGTGTTATTATCATCTTTTTAAGATGTTGGGCTTTTATTGCTTTTACATTAATCTTTCGTTTTCAACAAGATCACCTTACTTTTCTTGATATAGTGGCACATGTAAAAATTGGTATTTATCCTTTCTAGGTAGCACTACGAAATACCCATGTGATGTTATTTGAGGTCGTATGATCACATGTTTTGCCTTTTGAAAGTTTAGTGGTGCAATCATATCTTCAAATGCAACTTTCCTTAATACACCAACTATATGAGCAGGAATTTATTTCACCTCTAACATATGTTCCTTCAAATGTTGTGCAACCACGTTTCCGCTCTTATGCAAGTCCAGCAACAAGGGTTTAGTTATCGGTTCATCCTAGCACCCTTTCATTTTATTTATCTTTCAACCATTTTCTTACAACACTTTGTATTCATCTTAGAATACCACATCCTACAATCCCACATTTTTCATGATGTTAGTGTGGTCACACCATTGATGATTTGGGTATCCATTTGTTATGTTGCCCATGCGGGAATGAGTGCATTACAACCGATGATACGCTTCGAAATACCATTGCAACTATCGCATTAGAAAATGAAACTCACACACAAAGAAAGGTTTTTCACCTTTTCCCCCACCATACACAAATATGAATGGATATTGTCATCACCATAAATGGTTTTTGAACCTTGGCAAATGTTATCATTACCGGTCAAACTCGTACAAATTGGGTACAACGTACTTTGATAACGACAACACATGTAACAACCGTTATCGTTCAAAACAAGGCATTATCCTACACAAAGTGAAAGCCAAGAAATGATTTCATTCCCCTTGCCATAATGACCTACGGTTGTCTCCATCCTCATTTTGATTCTTTTTTGACTTTTTGTGTACATGCCAGTATAGTTTACCATTAGCACACCTCCTTGGTACCTTCAATGCTTATATTTTATTATAGGCAATAAATGTCAATAGCTTTTCAACATGCTTAAATCATCGCAATTCTTCAACAAGTTGCCACGCTTAGTCATAGTTTTTCATCTCTTCCACACATACCAACTAATGCACCTCCATCATTAGCTAATTTGTGGCAGAGGATGCCCTTTTAAGATTACGTCTTCCACTTCATTACTATTGTTATGATTGTTTTGGTTTTCCTTTCATGTGTTTACATTTGCTTAAACATGCCTTGTATATTTCATGGACAGATTTCCATCCTTGTTTATATATATATACAGGCTTATCCCCTTCATCTTCTATACAAAAAAAGGGATAGAAACAAGGAATTCAAAACACGAAAAGCATCAACATTTTTTCCTTTGTATATTTATAAAGGACCATCAATTTAGTTTTTACACTTTTAAAAACATAGAAGATTCCAAAACATGTTTCAATTGTTCCACATAATTTATTATTTGTGTAAACGGAAAAAAATATGATGTTAAATGTAGTTACAACCATCCTTGTCATGGTAAATAAATAGTAAAATATGGCCAACATAAAGGGCCATTGATTCAATTATGTTTGTAAGGTTTTGCACTTAAATGGACATGAATTAAAATAAGGTTAATTTTAACTTTTGTATGGGTTGACATAAAAAAAACAATGATTAAGAAGTTGCACAAGGTTGGAAAAGGGGTTTAAGTTATACAAAATCAATGTTGTGAAAATTTCCTTATATTTTTATGAAATGAACTAAATATTTCACATTTACAATTTGAAGATAAGAAGAATATACATCAAACATATTCAATTAAGACTCCCACATATTCTTAGAAAAGGCATTGCAAGCCCAAATTATGGGCAAATTTTAAAAATGGCATGTGAAATTCCATCAAATTTGAATGGAATGAATAAAATGTATAATCATTTGGGGTGAATAGTTTTTAAGGGACATGGTAAAAAATCTAGGAAATATTTTATTTTATTTACTTCCAATACAACAAATCTAAACATTTTGCAATTTGTAATGCAGCTTCAAAAGCATTTCAGGGCAAAAAACCAAGAAACAAAAATCAAACATGTGGGTTATTTGATTTGAAACTTGAAATTTTAATTCCAAATTATTACTTTGGATTCTCAGAATTAATGTTTCAATTCAGAAATTTTTCAAATGAGTTTAAAAATGGGCATTTCAACTTTGAATCTAAAAATTGACATTTCAATTTTGAAATTTTTTATTTAAATTCAAAGACTTATTTCATCTAAAAAATAATATTTCAATTCTGAAATGTTTTTTTGGAATCTAAAATTAATATTTCAGTTCCAAAAATTATTGATTGAGTTTTAAGGTTTTTTCTACTAGTGTTATCCATAATGAATCACTTTTATAAATGATTATATTTATTACTTATAAGTTACATTAAATAATTATTTTGAAAACATAGATTTTTACATTTTATATTTTATATTCTTACTGTAAAAGAAATATATTATTATATTTAATGTTACATTACTTTTAAATCACTATAATTACTTTAGATAAGATTTAATTATAGTATATGCATAATAGTTTTTTAATTGAACATAATTATTCACAAACTGTAATTTATAACTTTAAATCTAAATTAAATTTTTGGAAAGATTATATTGTAATTAAAATAATTATTGCAATGATTATAATTTCAAGAATTATTATAATGTAATTTAAGTTTCCATTTTAAAAAGTTCTGTAATTACTTATCTATGATAAAGTTTTTTAGAATAATAAATGTAATTATATAGTAATTAATGTAATTATTTTAATAAAAATTAATTTTTCGTTATTTATAATTTGAAAAAACATTAAATACATATTTTAAAAATGAAAGTAATTAAATTATTTTTACATTAATTATATTATCTATAATTTGATTAAATCTAAAAAAGAAATAAAATAATTTAGTTATTTATTTATCTTTGAGTTATGGATTAATTTGTGAGAAACTAAATAGCTACTTAGTTAAATATTAAGAAATTATTATAGAGAAAAGTTATGGATAATTTTAAACTATCAACCTCCCCAACTTACTTATTTACTTAATTAGGTAAGTACATTGTATGACTTACCCACCTAGGTCAACCTATGTACCTACTTACCTAAATACCTATTTATATGAGTTTATATTTTATTTAGAAATGTAAACCTGCCTACCTACATTTTCATTTAAGTATGTAGGTAGGTAGCTAGGTTTGTAAACACTTATTTATGTACCTACCTAAACACCTATCAATCTAATATTAATATTTTGTATTAAATTCATTTAAAGGTGCAATTTGTCATATTTCATTGGTCACGTGTCATAATATAAGATCATTGAAACATTTCAATTGAACATCTTAAATTATTTCAAAATAATAATAATTCAATATTAAAACATGTGGCAACACATCATTTGTTTAAATTATGATCAAAATAGTTACATTGTAATCGCATGTGACAATACATATACAATGAAGTCAAAGGATGAACTTGTATTTGTTGATTTTTTCTTTCATCAAACACCCCTTGTCATTTGCAATTAATATCTTATGCAATTAATCCAAGGCGACTAATGACATTTTAGTTGTAAATGTTGTTTTCGACTAAATTTTAGTCACATACACCAATCAAAAATACGTATTTTTCTTCTAGTGATAAGTTCTGAAAATGTGAATGTAATCACAATGGGAATGAAATTAAGATGAAAAATAAAAGCGAATAATTTGGATAAAATTCATTTGGATGAAAAATCTAAATGGAATGTGGATGAAAAAATTATATATATATATATATATATAGAAACTTTAAGCTCATGGTTGAAAGTTCTAAGCACAAAGCTTTAGATTCATGGCTCACACGGTTGCATCGTTGTAATGTGTTTGCTTTTGCACTTGCAACTTAATATATGGATACCCAAATCATCAATGATATGACTACACTAACATTGTGAAAAATATGTAATTGTAAAATGTGTTATACTTAGACAAATATATAACATTGTAAAGAAATGGGTTGAGGACAAACAAAATGAAAGAATACTAAAATAAACTAATAACCAAGCCCCTCCTACTAGGCTTGCACAAGAGCGAAGATGTGCTCACACAACATCCAAAGAAATGTCTACTAAAAGCAAAGTAAATTTCTATTCATATAGTTGGTCCTCAACCGATTTCCTTACAACGTTATGTATTCATGACACGCCCCTTGTTTAAATTCTACACTACGCAAAGACAATTCCAAGAAAGTGAAAGAAAAAAACCATTCTAAAAGCAACCTTAACATGTACACACCCAAAGATTAAAAGACCAAAAAAATCAAACTTTGATGAAAATAAATGATCTTCAATACATACTTGTGCATGAGGTCCTGTTGGAGCTTCTAGTGATGCCAAAATAATGAATTCTTGGAACTTTTTTGAGAGTTTGTAATATTGTCCTTGCAAAGCTAGTAATGTTTTTTACCATTGCAAAATTATACAGCAAAAACTATGTACCCAAGCTTGTTATCTCATTAGGTTACACTAAAAACCTACATGGCAAATCTGCAAGTAATATGTTTGATTACAAGTAAATGATATCATTGTCTACCCAACAATGTCAAAATTGCAGAGAACTTCCAAGAATTGGTGAATACCCAGATCATAGTTTCTCAAACATTAGAAGAGAATCTAAAGGAGAAACACATTTTCTTTAGCTGACCATTTGAGCTATGAAATCAACAAAGATTGGTGGGGGTACTCTGAGTGGGTACCTTGCAAAACTTCATCTCACATACTTGAGTATTGTATGAATTGAGACTGCTCCATATTTCATGGAATCCAAATTATTGGATTGTACATGAAGCAACACGTGAATCATGTCTGAGGGTGATGGCCCAAAGCATTTGAAACAAACCAAAAGAGAAGAAGGGTGAGAAAAAGCACATACTCAAATCCTCAATTTGTCCATCGTACTGCATGGGTATCAACACTAGCTCATCTCCAGATTACAACAGGACACCCTCTCTGAATCTTCCTCCATGTCAACAGCAACTGCTACCTCCGGACTCTAGAGCCACTGCAACAGGTTTCAGTGTCCGCATCATCATCCTGAGCCCGAAGAGGAATCATCCGATGACAATTCTAACTGTTGTCACACTACTAGTGCAACACTTTCACAATTGCTTTCCACTACTTTATCATTTGATTCTGGGCTTGTTGTTGAGAGCCAGCAGCCTTTGCAGGAGGTTGCATGTCCCCTGCCTTCTTCAGGAAAAATGCAGCAGGAGTAGCAGCTACACCGCCTTGAAAATCCTGTTCTAAAGCATCTGGTATCCTCTTCTGATTCAAGTTATCGAAAGGCCTGAAAGTACAACCCGTAGCTCCAGCTTGGGGAGAACAGCTCTGACAAAGAGAGAGAAAAAAGGGTGCACAAAATTCGCTTGTGTTTTAGGTCAGGAGCGCCAAACCCTAACCCTAATCTCTTCGTCACCACATCAGAACTAGGTGTTGGGTTTTAGTTTGCACTAACGAGGAAGAGAGAGAGAGGGAGAGTTCTTTTGAGGGAGAGCGAGCAGAGAGCAGCAGCGTGAGTTTCATTGACCAGAGAGGGTATAAGTTGAGATCGAGCAGCGATGGTTGGGGGAGACGCGGGACCAAAATCAGACCTACAGGCCCTCGTTCACTCCCATTGCGTTTGTAAGACAGCAGTAAAGCCCTTCTCCGGATTTTCTTTTGCGATCTTGTGCATTGTGCTGTGTTTCTCCTATAGACGACTTTGCATGTGTGTGTGATTTTCTTGCGCTGTGTGAGCGACAGCTCTGTTAGAGTTTGTATAGTATGACTGATAGGGTTTCTTGGGGTTTTGGGAGCTCTGTGTGAGAGAGAGACAGAGAGAGTTCTAGAGAGACATAGGAGGGAAGGGAAGGTGCGTTCCCATTTTGTGTAGTTCTGGAGCCGACGGTGATCGTTTGTGATCTTTTGTGTTGGGTGGCAGTTTTCGACAAATTGGTGGAGTTAGTGCCTCCCAAGTTTTACGTACCATCGGAAGGTTCCAATGACACATGGGTCAGTTCAAATTCTTGTTGAATCTCGAGTGCTGTTGCAATTGGTTGTGGAATTCCTGAATGCCATGCATCATCACTGCTTGCAGTTTCAACGATAGCCTGTACATTCTTGTGTGTTTCTCTGTATCAGGAGTTGCATGCCTAGGTTGGAAAGCTTTTACATGAGGTTTTCTGTAGAATTGCATTTCACTGTAATTGTGGCTGCAAACATCTTGTAAGAAACTTTGCATTGTTGTTGATGAGGAGAGGAAACTGTCATGGCAGATACATGGCATGAACAAGGCTGCACGAGCAGCTGCACGGCAAGCAACAAAGGAAAACCTTAAAAAGGCTAAAAGAATTCGAGTAAGTGTTTCTTCTGTTACGTGCACATCCTTCTGAGCACACACATCTCCGGTTCCAAATGAGGCATTCTGTTTCTATATGTGTATAAGATCTCTTTCTGTGGAACCACATTCTTGTGAGTTGAGAGAAAGGTCTGTATGATGAAGTTGCTGACAGGAGATGCACAATTTCGAGCGGGCTTCCTCAATTTGTCTTTATGATAATGATGGGTAGTGAGTGCTGTATTGCAGTTGGACCCAGACAAGTTTGCAACCACCCTACAAGTGCTGCAACAACAGGAGAAGCATGATGAGCATGCTGTGCAACCTGCAGGTTTATGTTCTGACTCTAACATTAGGATCTTACTAGGTACATTTGTTTCATTGGAGATCCTGAATCCTGATAATTCCTTGTCTTTCCATTGCAACATCTGTGAGAATGGTGGCAACTACTCATTCCTTTTTGTGTGGCCCCAGCAGGTAATCAAGGAAAGGCAGAAAATAGGACAGTCACATATGAAGAACTTCGGGAGAGATTACACAAGCGCTTGGAGCTACTACGTGCCAAACGACATGCGGATGCTGCCAAGACAGCACGTGAATGGCAAACAGAAAAGAAACAGGATGCACAAAAGAGGTCATTGAAGAGAAAAGCCAAGGAAGATCCAATTGCCATGGACACACCACCAACCAAGCTGCAAAGGCCTGCTACTATGGTGCTGGCCTGTGTTAGACTTTATCTGCTATATACATTTGGTTTGTAAGTCTCTTGCTGTCTAGGATTGGATGACAGTTGAATGTTTACAATCACAGTGGTAAAGTGAAGTTGAGGTATATATGGTAGTGTAACCATGAATTTATGGCAGGCATTGAAGGGGAATAGACATTGTACAGGTGGTAAGCTGAGCACCATGCTGCTATTACTGATGTAAGCATGCATGGCTGGATGGATGGGTCTGACACTTGCAGCCAGAGTCTCAAGAAGCCAAAATGCAGCTGGAGTTTGGTCGTGTCAAAATGGGTATTTCACCACTTGCTTCACATGGTCGGGAGAAACACCGGAAGGAGTCAAAAGAGCAACTCCTTGCAAAGGTATTCTTAGTTGTGAGGAGCTAAAGGAATCTGTCAATTTCTGAGATTTCTCACCAGAAGTTTTTATCTGGTTAGGAATAAGCAAGCTTTTTAGAGAGACTGAAATGTGTGGAGTATTTTATATGCTGGAAATTTTGGCTTGACAGGCAACAGAGCTGCAGAAAGACATGCAAGATCCTGAGAAGGGCCAGGTGACTTAAGAAACCCATCCGGCCTATTATCAGCTTGGTGATATTGTCATGGATTTGAGTCTTCTTGTATTATAGGTGGTACATGACCTCAGAATATGGTGATGAGTAGGCCAACTTGCTGGTGGCATTGACAGTTGTTGAACTTGGTGTTTTTCCTATGGAGATTCTCATTGTCAAGTGTTATGGTGGTTGGGTGGACAGGAGATTGCCACAAAGCACTTGTGGAGTGCATCCTTGAGCAGAGCAGCAGGAGAAAAGGTGCAATTCATGTGCTTTTCCTTTTTTTTCATGACCTTGCTAAGGGAGAGTAAGTTGATGAGTATTTTGTGTACTGTTGTATGCAGGTACTTGATAATCCAAAGCTGTTGAAGCGGAGTTTGAGAAGGGAGGAGCAGCAACGACAGAAAAGTAGCAAGAAATGGTGAGTCCTTCAGATGACTGGTGCTTTTTGTCTGTGTTTTGAATACTGTGATGGATTCCTTAATGAAGAGGTCGGCCAACCTGTTGTTTATGAACAGGAAAGAGAGGAAGGCAATTGAGAGCAAAACACACCAAACCAAGCAACAAACGCGGAGGGAAAATATCACGCAGCGCCAGGATGCAAAGAAAGAGCGGCAAATTGCAAAGGTGAAAACTCTCTCCAGTTCCCATTCTGCTTTCAAACTTTGATTGTGAGTATTGAGGGTTTTGTAGCATTTGACGGAAACTAGCACAAATCTCTGCTTGTTTCCAGAGTAGATTTGGGTTTATCAGAACATGTCACCAAAACTTTTTTTTCCACCTGCTAAGTGCATATGATGTGGTTTGTGGGTGCAGAGAGAAAAGAAGTTGTTAAGACCCGGTTTTGAGGGCCGGAAAGAAGGTTTCATCAATACTTAAGCTACCATACAAGCACATATTCATGGTGCATGTCTACCAATTGTGAGTCCTGTTACAGGGCTTAGATGCTGCTCCAAGTTAGAATTACCTGCAGTTTTTGCTAGCCCCTCACCAACTTGAGGTCTGGCACAGGAATATTAATGCGCATTTTGTGGTGGGCAGCATTCATTTTGCATGAGGCAATGTTGGACTCATGAGTTTGAGTATCTATATTTGTAGACATAAAAATCCGAGACTCTTGGGTCTGTCAAAATGCTCAAGGTACATGCAGTTAACCAAGAAAAAAATCACTTGTTTTTATTCTGCATATCACAGATTTTGCAGTGGATTTTGAATTCCTGGATATTTCTTCACAGAAAGAAAGAAATGATCTGGAAGTGAAGGACAACACCATGGTCACATCTAAAAAGTGTGTAGCCTGTAGGGCTCTATGGCCTCCGGTGGAACAGGCAAACCACATTGTGGAAAGGGTTTGACTTCAGAAGCTGATTGTAGCCTAAAGGATGATTACTATATCTGGGCAGATTGGGCATCATTTGGTACTCTAGTTTATTCTGATTTTTGCACTCTGATGGCTATTTTAGTTGCAGGACTCTGTAGTGTTCTATACTGCATCTTGCAATAAGACACTACAACAAATGATGCTCCAGGGGATTACTCTTCATATGGTTTCTAAATCATGTGCAGTGCTACCAACAACCTGGCATTAACCAGGTACATAAAATCCATTGCCAACACAAAACTTTGCATGCTTGAAACTCCATGGTCACTTAATAGGTAGCAAGAGCAAAAGTTTCTCTATTCTGTCATTACCCATGTTCCATGTATTTATTTATGTAGAGTGCTAGCCCATCAGCAAAATTTAAAGTGTAGGGTAAAGCCCTGAGGTGGGGGCATTCCCAGAATAAGGGGTTGAGGGTGATGTGGTTTAGGGTTCATACAAGTCAAGGTATGGAACTCTTTGAAAGCATTCTTTCAAGGCCTAACCATGAGCTCTTCTCTTTGTAAAAGACAAATGAAACCAATGGCAAGTTGACATGCTTTTAGACTGCTTTAATGGGACAACAAAAATGTGAAGGGTGGGTGAGCTTGAAAGTTTTCCTTACCAACAATGGGTTACTTATATTATATAGTTCTCAATTCATTAATGGTGATACATTTTGGCAATTTTTTGTTTCACAAACTGACCATGAACTTTGTTAAGAGATGTACCTTAGGTACTTGATTCATATTAGGTACACTGTCCTGCTAAAATTTACTCCTAAATGGGCATGATTGTCATGAGTATTGATTATACAAAATAGCTTTTTCTCTTTAAAAGTTTTATGTTCGCAATGAGAATGAAAATGTCACAGGCCTTTTTAGACAAAATGATAGATTTACATAACTCCTGAACTTTATTAATTAATGTTTGTATTGTACTCTTTGATTGAATGTTGAATGCTTGGTTTTCAAATTCCTTCAATCCTTTTGATTCCATACAATGTTCATGAAGTATTTTGGTTACCATTTTCATAACAATCCACTTGAATGGTAAATGCTTGTGCTAGGCAATCCATATGTTTATGGATTAAGGGTCATAAAGCAGTTTGTTCAATAGTAACCTATGGTGCTTCATGGGTTGATATCCAATCCAACCTAGAAGTAAGCAATTTGTGAAAAGCAATCAAAACAAATTTTGATGGGTTTTTAAAACTTTGCAAAAGATATTTTGATAATAGAACATTTTGTCACAAATCCTTGCTTTCTTCCAAAAACATTTGTCAATTTTAAAAGAATTTATTGCCAAATTTTGTCATAATTGCCTACAATATGAAAGGGTGTTTAAGATTTCCTACTTCCATATTTTGATATCATCAAATTTGGTTAAATATGCTTATGAATGATCACCACTTGAGAAACATCCCAAAATTGGGGGAGGGCAAAAAAATAACATTTAGCTACCACCCTTAATTTATTATCTATAATTTGAAATTTTGCATATGCTACTAATAAAAGACCACAGAAGTCCAATGGGATGATAGAAAATAACAATAATTCTTATAAGTCCATCCACAAGAACCTTCCACCATGTTCAATATGGTTTTGGATGTAATTGATGATTTGAGAACCACATGTTCAAATGAAATACACCAAACAATTGTTTTACACACAAATAACCCATTTTAGTAAAATTGAAGGACTCACAAACACATCACCATAGAATCTATCTCCAAAGAGTTGAAAGATCTATCAACACCCTAATTTGACCTAGTAGATAATGGGAGGATCACAATATATTTTTCATTAGTAATGTTAGTCAACATAATATTTTTAAAATGTTTGTAATTTGCAAGATCCATGTCTACTTAACAAAGAAAATATCATGAGTTATGACGATTGTTTGATTTTTATCACCTTGAAATTCATGTAATAAAATAGATATGTGTCTCCATAGATTGATAAAGATGCCTTTTCAATGGGCTCCTATAAACCCAATTGTTCCAATGTGCACCCAAAATCATTTGCAAGAGATGTTGTTTTTTTCAATTTGAGTTTTCTTGTAGTGAAAAAAAATTCATCATCACCTCCAAAAGAATTCATGAACAAATCCATCATTTTCTAAAATTAATGCTTATGTAATGAGAATACTTTGCAATTAAAATGTTTAGTACTTTATAATTCTCTTACATTCAATGCTTTTAAAAACTTGACACGGATATTGCAAGTATTTGAAATCATTGATAAGAGGATATGATAAGGAAGTTCATGAATTTGGTAGCTTGCCTTCTTTGTAATTATTGTGTTGAGACGAATGTTTATCCCATGCAAAAACTTTGACCCCACCTATGAATGAAAAAAAATCAAAATCATTCTCCAAGCATGCATTGCATTTCTAAAGGAAGAAAAGAAAAGGAATGAGGATGGCTTGTGCATGAGCATAAAGCTTGAACTTGGAGCTTTGAACTTGTAGTTTAAAGTTTAATGTGATTTTAATCCACCTATATGGATGAATATGTCTATAGAGGAATGATTTCATATAGATGAATGTCATTTTTGCATGGATGAATTTCATTTATGAGTTGGATTAAATAAATAATTAGATGAAATTCATCAATGATTGGAAGATAAATAAATTTAAAAGTATTTATATTTATCTTCATTTGTTGTCCAAGTATTGATATTTCAAATTTGAATGTCATTTAATAATGTTGAATAATGTGACTATAAGGGAAAAATATGATGATGGGACCAAAATAAAATTTAAAATTTTGTTTAAAAAATGATTTTCATCAATAATGTTAAGCAATTTTTAAAATGTTGTCATGGGATGAGTGTTTACCCCCTCAATTGTTATCAACAACATTATATATGTATTTTGTGAAAAATTAAGGCTCCTTGAAAATAAATAATCATTAAAAACAACCCCATTGTCATTTATGATAGTAGGTTGTTTGAAAAAAGCTAATTAAAGTGCTTGAAATTGAATTTTATTTTATTTCAAAAAACTATTGTCATCAATAACAATATGTAATTAAAAAATATCTAAAACATTCAAAACTTGTTGTTATCAACAACACTAGTTAGATTTAATGAAAGTTGTGGCACCCTCAAAGAAAAATGAAAAAAAATCTCCTATTGTTGTCTATGACACTTATAAATAAGTTTGAAAGAAGTTGTGCCACCTTTGGAGAGGGGAAAAAAACCCATTGGCATCAACAACATCGGGTTAGTTAGCCCCCCCCAAAAAAAACAATAATATAAATATAAACAACCACCATGGGGTGGATGTTAGCATGATACTATTAATATATTGAGAATAATGGCATTTTAAATCATAGCCATCAAATACATTTATAATAAAATTTACATTATATCATTCAACAAATGTTATAATATAAAAAAGTAAATTGTGTTTCACGAAGCTCTAGTTAATTAAAACTAAAGAAAAAAAATTCATAGATAAAAATTTAATGATAAAATAAATCATTCATCCATAATGAAAATGAATGCTTACATGCATCCCATGTTTGCTTTTAGGTTTATCCATATAACATTTATTTTATGATTAAATTCTTGGGTTTTATTTGCACATGATAGGAGAAAATATAGTACACCATCCTAAGTTTCAACTTTAGATTTTAGGCTCAAGCTCTAGGCTCATGCAACAACTTGCCTCGAAAAGAAGTACAACAACATGATGTTCAAAAATCAATTTCATCAAATATGAAAAAAATTGCTGCATATTTGAAATATTTTGCCAATATTAATGTTGAAGATGATGATAATGTTGATAGAAGTTGAGGAGGCTCAGGGGATCCAAATGCATATGGTTGTTTTTGAAAACTTGAAGAAAAAAGTCATATCATATATGTGGCTGATTTGTTAATCAAGTTTTTCTTTCTCGATTTATTCAATTGGAAAGTGAAACACAATTGAAAGATTGATTTTGTTTGACAGCAGGACACAAGTTTGCAAGTGAATTTGCTAATTGAACATTGGCAAGTATGAAATCTTCAATATAGTTCTTTGCTTTTGACTTTTGATAATGGCAAAATGTTAATTTGGATTCAGAGGCTTCCAATGTTGGGTTCCAAACAAAATCACACAAATTGTCCTATTATATGTGTTGTGCGTTTTGTTTAATTTTGTCCCACAAAAGACATTTAAGATATGAGAGAATTGTCATCAAACAAAGGACATCATCAACCAAATTTTATAGTTATGAACTCTGTTTTAATTTTTGTGGTGGTGATTAACTAGTGTATGAATTCCATTTTGATTTCAAATTTTCTTGTGATGATGCTTCTTAATTGCTTTTGATAACGTTGACCATTGTATGCATGAAATCCATTTGTGGTAACGATTTTTTGCAATAATGATATTGCTTAATTGCTTTTAATGATCTTCACCATTGTATGAATTCCTCATCACATTCAATTTTTGTGATCATGGTGTTTCCCAATTGTTTTTGATGATGTTCACCATTGTACATGTGAATTTTATGTTGATTTGATTTTCTTTAAGGATGATGTCTATGGATTTCTTTTGAGGACATTCACCATTGATGTCTCCCAATTGCTTTTCATCATGACGTTCATCATAGTTTGAATTCCATCTTCATTTGAATATTCTCCAATGTTGAAGTTCATTTCCAATTATGACAAAAATTATCACAAGATCTTCTCTATTGATGTTTCCCAATTGGTTCTCACCATGATCTTGACCACCATTGTACATATGTATGTATGAATTCCATTCTGCTTTTATTTTTCTCAATGACTATAGTGTCTCCAAGTTGCTATTCACCATGATCTTCAGCATTGTGAGAATTCCATTTTTGATTTTTTTTTTGATGATGCTGATGATGAATCTCATTTGTGAATTCTCATTTTGTGAGAAGTAAATCTTATTGTTGTTGTTGGCATTGCATTGAAGTGATGGAATTGGAGACACACACACACACTCTTGGAATGAATTCCAATTGTCAGTTTGTGCTCTTGTGTAACAATGATAGCATCACCCCACACACACACACGAACACAAAATACAGAAGTCCTTTCTTGCTCCCAACTGCAGACATGGTTGTGAGATGTTATGCTGCTTGTTCTTTGCTTGCAAATTTCAAAGCTCAAGAAAAACATATTTGCAGTATCAATAAACACAGATTGTAGTTAGATTTCAAGGTCAGCTGAATTATAGGAGCTGGAGCAGTTGGGATAAAAATCTTGTCTGCAAATTTTGTTTTTCTTGTAAAGAATTGCACACAATTTCTCTTTGAGACCAGAATGATCTTTTTAAATCTGCATTTGTGTTTCTTGTGAGAATGGCACAATCTATCTCTTTCTTTGAGGCAGAAACTTTTCTTGTAAGAAATGGCACACAGTCTCTTTGAGGCCAGAATAAAGTTTGTCTTTCTTGCAAGAATGGCATACAATCAATCTCTTTGATGCCAAACAAAATTTTGTCTGCAGTTTGTGTTTCTTGTATGAATGGCCCAACAATCTCTTTTGAGGCCAGAAATTTTATCTGCAAAATGTGAGTGTCTTATGAAAGATTACGCAATCTCCTTGAGGCCAAAGCTTGTCTGCAATAGTGTTTTGTTGTAAGAAATGGCACAATCTCTTTGGGGCCAGAATCCTCTTGCCTGCAGCAATTATGTTTCTTCTAAGAAGAAGGGCACGCGAGCTCTCATGCAATATGACTGGGCCCGCCAAAACTAAACCACAACTACAGGTACTTCTGATCACCTCTCTCTCTCTCTCTCTCTCTCTCTCTCTCTCAACTCTTCTCTGTTTCCATCTCTCTCTCCTTTTTCTGCAAAAGATTAACTGTGAATTGCTGCCAGATGAACCCACTGTTTCCTTGCATCAATGTTGCTTGCTACTTGCTCCTCCACTAGGTATACTTTTTTCTGTGATTCTAACAATTTCCCTTGGGGGCCTTGGACCTAGGCATGTTGCAGTTATCTCCAAGCAAGGAAATGGCCAGGTGGATTTGCTTATCTTGGATTCTTTGTACAAGGTAGACCTTTTGTTCCCTTTGCTATGAAGAAACACTTGTTGCATTCTACTATTCGCCTGCTTATTCTGATCATGTGATCTATGACGCCCAATCAGGACACATGCTGACATATTAGGTCTTACTTCCTTTACAAAGATCACACCACAACACACATAAGTGTTTGCCTAAGGTATGACCTCCATCTGTTGTTTACTAATGTGTCTGTATTTCCGAGTTCTCTTGATACGGATTGACCTGCAACTATACATTTTGCTGTGTTCTCTATTCCTGTTTCTTTTTTATGATTCTGTTTTCTTTCCTCTGTCAAGTTTGATTTTTGGAAAATTTTGCTTTCAAACTTAGTACAGGAAGAAACAAGTTTTGCAGGTTTGTTAATTGTTGACTTACTTAGCATGGGATGGGCTTTTTGGTAACGGACAGAGCCTGGAAGAAGCAAAGAGGTTGCAGCCAAAGTGTGCTCTATTTGTTGGCATGGTACATGAGTTTGAGGATGAGTCAGACAATGCTGCACTTGCTGAGTGGTCCAAGAAGTACCAGTCAATTTCTTTTATGCATTTTTTCGGTGTATAAACAGAATGCTTGCAACTGCAATTATCATAAAATGTGGTTGCTGGGATGATCTAGCACTGGGGATGGTTTCTGGGATATTGGTTGTTGCAGAGAAGGCATTCCAGTGCCGTTGGCTTATGACAGACTATGCATACCAATTGATTTGTAGCATGGGCATACAGTTCCCCAGGCAGTCCTACAGCTGCCAAAGTAGAGTATATACATTCATGGGCAGGTAGAGTCTATATCCTCAAAGACAACCATGGATAGCATCCAATGGCAATGGTGCTCATTCAACTTCAGAGTTTCCTTCTTCTCCTGTGTTCTCATGTTGTTGATGACTTGAAGAATCAGAGGTTTTGCTTTGACAATTTAACAAGCTATAGTACATGTGCGGCAGGCCACGCTTTGTCTAATGGAAATTCTCTCTAATGCAGTTTCAAGGACCACACCAAAGTTACACAACTGAGCATCTTTACATTTATTATCTGCATATGTGCTTTTTTGATGCCATGGGTTTGGTATTTTGTGCTGGAAAAAATTCTGAGAAAAGTCTACTAAACTGAGCTCAGAAGGTAGATATAACCAGTGATTAGGTGGTTGATATCTTTGCCAAATCATTGGGTACAAAGAAGCTTTGGAAATTTAAAGACATATTTGGTGCACCAGAACTAGACTTGAGCTTACAGGGGAGTGTTAAAATTTCAAGCTCAACAAACAATACTCCTGGATGAAATGTTTACAACAATTAGTAGTGTCAATAATGAAATCAATTGCTAGTGGTTGTTTCACCACTTTGGTTCTTTATGGTGTTAATTCATTTTTGACCACCAAAGCATATATGTGGTCTTGTGTGATGTTATGGTGTAGCTGTGTATTGCAGAAGTTTTGAAGTGTATGTGCAAAAACTATAGTAGAATTCTTGTGTTGGTTTAAGCCTCAGGATTATGAGATTCATGTACATGTGTTTCCTACAATAAAATTTCCACATTTTTAAGCTTCAGGACTCTGAACTTCATGTGTTTGTTTTTTTGTTGTGTCAAATTTCATGTAAATAATTTTTTTGCTCAAAATTATGTTTGCAATAGCATCAAGTTTGTGGGTGTTGATCTCCTCCCAGGCACATTTGCAATAACATCAAGTTTTATCAGGTTGCATGTTGTTGCTTGAATATGTTCATTTGTTTTTGACCCTTCTAGTTCCTTATCATGAATACTATTGTGGCATTTAATGAAGTCACAGCACTAGCTGGTTCAAGATTTTTCTATATACTGTTGCATAAAATCCTAAACTCATCCTCAAAATAACAAAAAAGGGCCACTCATTTATGTGAAGTTAAGACGTGAAGTCTTTCAATAATGGAAGAAAAACACAACAAAATCGTGGATACACAATCATGAATAGACTTTACAATCTTGGAAAAAGCCATAGACTCCAAAATATTGAGTAATCCATTTTAGTGGTCATGTTTGTGTTATTGATTGTGGTCCTCTCCACTTCTCAGTATCTATATCATGATTTCTCCATGCTTAGTTGAACATGCAAAACTTGGAAGAACTACTAACAACTCTGCACATACTTTGAACTTCAATCCTCAATTTGCAGCTCATCACAAAACTCCAAGCTTGATTGAAGCTCTGAATGATGGATGCTGGAGTTCCTCTTTCTCAGGCATAAATCTGCATGCATGCCACAGCTGACAAAACCACCACAACTCTAAAGAGGAAAATCAAGAACTGCTACTATCCGGGTGGCTTGTGTGTGGTGTCAATGTCCATAGCTCTCTTACTCCGGGTCCTGGAGACACCAAAAAACCTCAGTAAGCAATAGTGCCACACCTGAGAAATGATCACCATAAGCTTGTGACTGTCTGCTGCCACCGCAAAAAAATAGTAATCAATTACACACAATCATCAGCATCTCTTGGAGATCTGAGTGATGTGTGTTTCTTCTTTTCAAAACTGTCAGATACTGAATATACAGAGGCTGCCAAAATTTTGTACGAGAGATTTCCTCCAGACTCTTTATGGGTATTCCAATCAAAGTGTCTTCTTCTCCATCAAATGCTCAATTCAGAATGTTTTGCTGTTGTTTCACAGGCATCGGTTCAGGCCCATCAGTGGAGACATCAGGAGTCATCAAGACAAAATTGACTCCTGCTGGAGACCCTCCTACAATAGCATCAGCAGCAGTAGCAGTGGCAACAGTGGCAGGCACTTTAGGTTCTGATGGGATCCCTATCCTTCTCCGTTTCGGTGCACTACCATCCCCTCCTCCTCCTCCTCTGTCACCAAGTTTTCTCTCCTTCCCAATCAACACCGTCTCTGACCGCATCTTCTTGCATAGTTCCCGCATCACTCGCATGCCAACTGCATTTCCCACAAGGGTGGTCACACCCACCAATGCTCTTCATCAGTTTCAGTTCAAGGACTGATGAGATAGAGAATAACAATCCTGCTGGGGTGACACCGTATAGTAAGCAAGAATAAGATTCAAAGCTTTCATGTAACATTGAGAAGGACCCAAAATCCTGAAGAAAAACAGCAACTCTTGAAGGAGGACCACAATCCCCAGTATGTATACCTCTGCGGATGTTGCGTGCAGCTTTACAATTCCGGTAATATGGGGTTTTGAGAACCTGTGGCCATTCACACGCCCATCAGAACAGAAATCGGAGCAATGAACACCCGAAGAGCAAGAGCGAAACCTTCGCACGAGCGACAGAAGAGAGGATGCACCACTCCCTTACCTGTAGAGCATTGATGCGAATCTCCTGCAGAGCTTGCTCCAGTTCTGCAAACCTAGCTGCACCTGCAAGGATACCTTGCTGCCTCCACCTTCGCATCGCTTCTTTGTCTTCTTTCTCTTTTTGAATATCCATAGTTGTTCTAGGTAGTACAGTTTGTGGTGGTCTAGACTGGGGCACATCGATCACTACCCTCTTCTGGGGATCCTCCACAGCCGCCGGTCTCTGAGGTAGCTCTATACCTGCTCTTTGCAGAGGATCCGTATGTGCTTCTCTCTTCTGTTGATGAGGAGGATCCATAGCTTTTCTCTTCTGCTGATGAGATGAGGAAGAGGATCCACAGCTGCTCTCTTCTGTGAGAGATCAACAGCTCCTCATTGGGGAATCCAGTGCTGCTACTGCTCGCTGAGGAGGATCCATAGCTGCTGGAACATCACAAAATTCTCAATATAATTAGTTCCGTTTCCATCTCTTCTGCCCTGTTGTGCACCAAACCCTAACCCTAACTTCCTCTCCAGAGATCTTCTAAAATACAGAAAGGAGAGAGAGAAATATGGAGGTCGTTATTGCAGCAGATCTGATCTCTGCAGGTCATGATTCTTCCCCGCTTACAAAACACACCCAGACAGACTTATGAAGATTTTATGCACACTGAAAGTTCCAGGTTTACCTTATAGAAGTTGGATTTAACTTTGTGAGGAGATCCCAACTATTGCTAGGCTTTCCAGGCTTCGCAGTTTAAGGTCTGCATTGTCATACGATCTGCAGCTAACTGGAGAGATCAGCCTGATAGCCTCTCCATCTGGTACATATTATGCTCACTCTCTTGCTTTTGCTGAATGCATGTTGTCACACTCATTTAGCAATGTCCACAATACAACTAGTGAGGTGCCACGAGTCAAGACAATTCTTGTGGGTCCTCATTATTCTGTGCATGCATACTTTTGCAAGGTTTACAAGATTGGCTTGAACCCAATAGAGCTTCCTCACTTGGCCAAACTGCTTTTGCCCTTGCATCTGGGAATGTGTTGGGTCTTGTTTCAGAGGAGCTGATCAGGCTTCAAGAAGGAACAGTTGCAAAAGAAGCAGATGCAGCACATCCATGCTTGAAATGCATTCAAATCTCTCCTGGATGAGAAGTACTATCAAGGTGGACTTAGGTTTTGGGTGGAAGATACCAAGGGTTTTGCTGATGCCAACAAATGGGAAGCTGAAAGTGTCGCTGCAACACCTCAAGAATGACTCATGCACAATCTCTGTTGTCAGGTTTGAACCCACCTTCAAAATGATAGATGCAATTGATTCAAGAATAAGATAAGCTACTTTGGAACCCAAGTCTCTTTATGCCAATGCATGTAGACATGGATAGCAAAAAATGCATCCTCTCTAGACAATAGCAATGGTGGAAATGAGAATTTTTCAGAGGACGTCCTAGTCACCAATGTCCATGTTCATTTAGTAGGGTCACACAAGCTTTAGTATGCATTGTGCCCATGTTTGCACAAGCCTCTTCATCACTTTTTCAAAATCTCAAAAACCCATGAAACCCAATTTACAATTTGTCACAATGATAATGGGAAATATATCAAAAGATAATTTGACCTTCACATTGAGGAACTCACAAGAATGAATTTAATATAAGTTGAAGTACACAATTAGAAAGATGTCATTGAAAAATATGATACAAGAAATAATAACTTGGACATTATGTCTTCATCTAAGTACATGAAACAAAATGATCCATATTAAATAGTTGGTGGACCACCAAAACCAGAACAATGTTGAATTATTTGGAAAATGAAAAATCAATGACATACTTCATGGAATCAAAGACCAATGTAATGCAAGTGTTAAAAATGATTACGTTAAAAGCTTATGTTTGTGATGAAAACACTTTTTGTTATTTCAGAAATGTTTTAATATGAAATGTGAGGATCATTAAAGTTTTCGCAAAGTTGTGCCCTAGTGGGTTTGAATTACACCCCTCATTTGATGTTTCATCTCCTCTTGGTTGTTGCCTACAAAGTCATGAAATTTTATTAAATAAGGGTATGAAATACTAAGACTCAGGATTAAATGCAAAAGGTGCGAAAACATTTATAGCTACAGTCCACAAAGCAATAATAGTGATTGGTTGAAGGTGCTTAGGAAAAGAAAGGACAATGCAAAGTTAGTTTCGTAGCAAATTTGGTGTTAAATTGAGTTTCATGCCCTATTGAAATCTAGTGTAATTTTTTTTTTAATTTTTTGAAATCTCATCCCTTAAGTGACCAAATAAAAGGTTTTGGTGTCGTCTTTTCCTAATTTTACGAATAATTTTATTATATGAAATATTAATTTCAAAACATTATGTAATTGAAATTGAAAACGTTTTTTAGTTAATATTTCATGTTTGTTTTTAAGAATGTAAAGAAGTCAAGATGAATTGTTTAGAACATACAATGACCAATTGTAGTATAAAACCCATCTTTACATTGTGACACACCCTAACCTCCTTGATGGATTCAACTATGAATCCAAAGGTGAATACAACAAAAGAAAAAATTCAAGTGCATTCTCTAGTTTGTAACACTTCAAGGGGTAGAGGGGCATCTTAAAGCTCTAGGATGGGATTAAGAAGATTGACAAACAATTCATTTATTCACACGGACTTGCACAAAACTAAACAATAAGTTGGTTAGTGCTTAATTGGAACACTTTGGTGTATGGACGAATTATAAACAATCACGAACTCACAAATTCATAACGGCCCAAACTTGGGGGAAGCCATCACCTTTCCCTTTATAATATATTTTGTGCCTGGCCATGGGATCAACATCCAAATGTCATTTTGTCCCAAGATTCCCAAGTGAAAATCTCGTAATTTTGAGGGCCCATAATTTTTGTATGCAAACCTCCAATTGAAATGAGGTTTGAAACAAAATTTTATCCCTCGTCAAGAGTTTTCTAACAATATATGGCACACAACCCGCATTCAAGGAAATCGGGGCGATACCTAACCCTTCTTTTCGTCATAACTTGTGTTTAAAATGTTCAGATGGGTCATGCGAACCCAATTTAAACATTTATGCTCCAAGAGCTTTCCAATGATATAAAGAACTTCTTAATCTAATGAGTTTTGACCCTTGTAATTGCCCTTTAAAAATTCGAGAGTCCGTTGTGACTCCACTTCCAAAGTGAGAGTTCATTTGGGAGTGTGTGGGTTCATTCTTTCACACTCTCTTGCACTCCCGAGAACATGAAATGTGACTCCTGGGCATATTCTTGACTCGCACCTTCACAAGCCCGTGCCTTGGTCGTGAGCCCAAGGTTAGGGTTCCAACATTTGAATACGTTAGATTCATTTTGAATCTCCTTGAGGTTTTATATTTTGTCAAAAAAAATTTAGGATTTTTTTTTCCATATTGTTTAAATAAAATTCATGGATAAATGAATCCAAATATATAAACATGATGGAGATAAATTTTAATGCAATAAAATCTTTCAAATTCATGTTTAATTTGTATCATGTATAAATCGTTGTCATATTTAAGTATAATTCAATTCAAAGTTTACATTAATTATAAATAATGCATAAATTAAGGTCAATCAAAGTTATTTTAATATTGTTTTTGAATCATTGATTTTTTAGTGTAATTTTTTTTTGTTGATCTATAATGCCTTGTAAGAAAATTTCAATGTAAGTTTCAAAACATTTGATCCACTTGGAAGTGGTGAAGTTGTTTTATCATATGCACATGAAATTTTTTTATTTTTCCATCATAACATATAAAAAGTTGAAATTAAAATATGATAATTATGTAAGTTTACACCATTCACTAAAAAGGATTAATGATTCATCAATTCTAAACACTTCTCCAAAATGAAACCTCACAATACAAAATGATATATTTTTTATTTACACCATAATTTTTCTACCAATTATAAATGGAATTGTATAATATACCATTTTCATAATTCAATAAAATTTCATGATTCACTATTTTTTAATCACAATTTACATTGTAAGCATTTTTCATAACCTTTTATTATACATGTTTTCACATCCTAAATGAATATTGTTGCAATGTTTTCAAATAAAAGGTTTTTTTATTTCTGTTGCATTCAAATATGACAATTTATCAATACGTTTTTATCATAATTTAATTTTTTGAAAAATATAAATGCATTAGTTGTTTTATTGTTCATTTTTCTTTTTAAATTTAAACATGTACAATATTGTTACCATGATTAAACATTAAGTACATGTAAAAATATGAAAATAAACCAAAAACATGGATTGAAATTAAATTATGAATGTTAGTTTATTTTTTATTAATATCTTTGAGATTTTTTTTCCTTTTTGAAAGTAATCTTTTTATTATATTTTTTCGTTAGATCTTTTGACTCAAACAAGGATTTTGTGTGCATTTAATATCACAAATTTGGTGTTGAAAAAAATGTTTATGTTAAATCCAAAACCAATTAAAATGCGTGCAAACTTTGCAAGCATATAATATTACAAATTAATGCAAGCCAAACCTTTTGTGTCAAATACGAAGGTCATTAAATAAAAATGTGCATTTTGCAACACATATTATTAAAATCAACATTATAGGAATAAATGCAATTCAATGTTAATTAAGGTATGTGTGCATTTTGTATATACATAATATTTCAAGTTTTTTCAAATCAATGTTTATGTGTTAAATCAAAGGACCATTATATTGAATGTGGATTTTTCTATATTGAATTGTCACAAGTTTTCATTTTAAAAAATTATATTAAATTCAAAGTTAACCAATGTGTGCATGACTTTTGTAAGTACATAATATTATAAAACATTACAAATCATGTTATTTATGTGAAATTCAAATTAATTTTAGAAAATCAATCAAAATAACTTGGTTTAGTTTAAATCTATTCTAATAATTGGCATAATTTAAAATTGACCAAATATTAAATGAAGTTAAATTAAATCCCAAGATAATCTCCCAAAGGTAATCAATTTTCTTGGGTATTATAAACTGTAAAAAGGTTTATAGCATAGGTTTTGAGTGTAACCTTTATAACATAATAATATTATTAAATATTTATTTATTTATTTATTATTAATCGTTTTAATAATAAAAATTAATATATTTATAATTATATAAATATAACATATTTATAATTATTGCAAGTATAAATAATTATACGATATGTTTATTAATTACATAATTAATAATGTTTAATGTTATCTAACATTAACTTAATTAAGTTTTTTAAAATTAAATATAAAAAATTAAATATATGATTTAAAAACTATTTTGAAAATAATCAATCATAACACACAAATTATATACATTATACCATATAATGACCTATTCAAAGTATTACAAACCAAATCTTTTATGAAAAATCTAAAATTCATTGAATAAAACATGAAATTTCATGTGAGGATTTTATCAATCTAATGTAAATATATAAAAAATTCACATAATATACAAAGTTCGGATTTGACCAAATCATCAATGATTCATAACATCGTAGTCTATAAATGAAAACTTTAAGGTTTCAAGCAAAATTATGATTTGCACCTTTTTTCCACAACAATGTAAATTATTATATTACATTAATTTAATTTTTTCTACCATGATTAATAAATAAATAGAAGTTTTAAACATAACTTTGTTCATTATAATGCATATGTGCATGATTAATTCAAAAGATATGTTTTGGTTTTTGATAATTTCATCAAATAACATAATTTTAAATAAATAAATAAATAAATATTCACGACTATTATGATGAAGGAGTGTGCAAGTCATGCAAGAGATGATTGTGACATTCATATGCTCCCTCTAAATAATGTTTTTTTAAACCATTTTTTCGACAATTTTATATGGTGTGTTATTGAAGTATTGAAAAAATATATATTTTGGAATAAATTAACAAGCAAATTGATAAGTTGTATAATCTTTAACATTTTAAAGAGTTGTGAACATTAAATATAACTTGCAAGGATTTGATTGACCATACATTAAAGTGCATCACATTAAATCACACAAATGTGTGAAGGATTCTAACACATTCTTCAACTTGAAAACATGCAAATACTCATAACCTTCATCCAGGATGGAACTATTACATAGTTATGTTCTAACGAATAAAAATGTGGTTCAATAAAATGTAATTAATCATACGAAAAAACCCATTGTGTTGTGTCCCTTTAATAAGTATCAAAACATGTTTGGAAAAATCAACACTTACCATGACAAGTATGAAAAAATAATGTTGGTGTTGTTGGCATTCATGTTTTGGCAATTTGACCCCCATTTGTTAACTTTATCATAATGTTTTCAAACAAATTTCAATTCTAACATGCATAACATTATTGGAAAAGTAAATTTCAGAAACAACCTTAACACAAATTTTCATAAACTTTTATTTCTGCAATCCAGAAATATGCCCCAAAACTCGAAAGTTATTTTTGACAATGTTGGGAAAAAACAACCTTAAAACCATCACTACTTCTAACAAGTGTAACTCCCTTATAAAAGATCGGGAGATGTTGAAACTTAGAGAATGTTTTTCCAACTCGTACCATAAGGTTGATTGAAGTTTAACACAAATCCAACAGTGGATTTGAGAGAAATAAATATCTTAATAAAAAGTTTAAAAACTTGTCTATCAATAGTATTCCATAAAACTCCAACTCTTTTTACCTTATACACTGAATTTTTTTCCATGCCTTTTTTATTTGCACACGTCATTGTGTTCATGAATAACACACGTGCACACAAATTTAATTAGTTCTTATTTTTCACACATTCCTTTTAAAACACATATAACACTTCACACACCAAACAAACAAGAAAGTCTCAAACTCCAAGGAGCCTTTCACTTGACTGCCCCCCCCCCCCCCTTGAGTTGATTTCCCTTGTCCAATGAAAACTTGTGGTAATCCTTTTTTCCAATCGAAA
>Ga0116231_10001104_pt1 | contig 53723 bp, 55 predicted proteins | sample S1TSphgellanicum_2_FD_89695 | JGI IMG/M metagenome (GOLD analysis project Ga0116231, IMG submission 89695) | Host-associated microbial communities from peat moss isolated from Minnesota, USA - S1T2_Fd - Sphagnum magellanicum MG | ecosystem: Host-associated > Plants > Peat moss > Unclassified...
AGTTCAAGTTCAAATGGGCTAATAGGCCCATTTGAAGCTTCTTTCTGAATAGTGCAACCTTGCATTTTTTTTCAAGCAATTTCCAAAAGGCACGCAAATTATTTTCAAAAGATCATTTTTTTATTCTTCCCCTAAAACACTAACAATACACAAATACCTGTTGCCCCCCCCTTTTTTTTTTTTTTTCCTTGTTTCCACCTTTTTCTTTTGTTTTACTCCCTCCTCTTTCGTTGGCCTATTGTGTTTAGATTCACTATATAGAGTATAGTAACTTAATGGATTTTGGCCCCTAGGTAATAATAAGTCTATTTTTATATGAGGATTTTTGAAAGGTGATAATTTTGGCTTGTGTTGATACTTGAGATTAGTTATAGAGTTGTAACAATATCTTGAAGGATTTTGGGTTGTTTTAGAGGATTTTTTGAAGATTATATTTTTGCATGGTGAAATATTTGAGTTTTCATAATTCTTCTTCTTTTGCCTTTAGATACTTTTTAATGTAAATGGCAAGGTCACAAGTGTGACACAACCCTTGTTGTTGTTGTTGTGATTCAAGTGTCATTGTTGTTTTTTGGTTGTTGTGAGTGAAGTGGGTTTTCTTAAGAAAAATTTGTGGGTTGTTGTTGTTGTTGTTGATGGTGGTGGTGGTGAAATGTTTTTTTGTGATTGAAGTATATCATGTTGTTGGGATTGCAAGTGTTGTTGTTGTTGTTGTTGATGGTGGTGGTGGTGAAATGTTTTTTTGTGATTGAAGTATATCATGTTGTTGGGATTGCAAGTGTTGTTGTTGTTGTTGATGATGGTGGTGGTGGTGAAATGTTTTTTTGTGATTGAAGTATATCATGTTGTTGTGATTGCAAGTGTTGTTGTTGTTGTTGATGATGATGATGTTGTTATTGGAGTTTTGTCTTGTTGTGATTGCAAGTGTTGTGTCGTTGTGATTACAAGTGTTGTTGTGGTGATTGAGGTGGTTTTGTTTGTTGGTGATGAGATGTTGTTGTGATTGAGTGTTTGTTGTTGTCATGTTGACGTGACCCAAGTCTTCTTGTTTGTTTTTGGGGGTTGAGGGGGAGGTTGTGGCGATTAGGGGAGAGAGAGAGAGCGGGGGGGGTGGGTGGGCGGAGATGGCGGGAGGTCACTTCTTCCCCTCAGAGGTGATGAGGGGAAGAACAAGTAGTACTACTACTAATAAGCTCTTGTTGTTGCAGCGTTTTTGCGGTAGTGTGTTGCTGTTGGGGAGTAGAGAATTGGGTTGTGTTGCACATGAAGAGACAGCAGTGGATGTGGAAGCATCATCATCATCATGGAGGGGAGGTGGAGAAGGAAGTGGAATTGGAGATGGAGATGGAAGAGCAGGAGGAGGAACGAGAAGGAGAAGGGTAGATGGTGGTGGTGGTGGTGGTGGTGGTGGTGTGATGATGGTGGAGCAACAAGAGCAGCAAAGGGGAGGAGGAGGAGGAGGACAAGGAGTGCAGTGGGTGTTTTTGGGATGTCCTGGATTGGGCAAGGGGACATATGCTAGTAGGTTTTCCAAGCTCTTGCAAGTGCCACACATCGCTATGGGCGATCTGGTCAGACAGGAACTTTCCAAATCTTCATCTATGGCATCCCCCTCCTCTTATCTTCCCTCTTGCATGTAGATGGAGTCTCCTTCTTACAAGCTGACTGTCTCTTGGATCCTTCAAATGGGATGTGGGGGGGACAGCCATGGCTCTTCAGTGATGATGCATTTTCTTGCTTTCTCTCTGTCTGTAGCTAGGATGGCACCAGATTGATGTGAAGGAGAAATGGGAACACTGATACATAAGATATATATGCAAACCTTTCCCTTCAACCAATCATAAACAGAATTCAAATATCTGCAGACATCTTGTGTAGGCCTGCCAGTGATGCTTTTGGATGGGGATCATATGCACCCAAAGGTAGGTGTAGCTCTTGGTTGCTGATGATGATGATGTGTGGGATTTCTTCAGAAAGATTTGCTGAACTCCCTCCCTCATGTTAAAAGGATGAGAAAAGAATGAGTGTGGAATTTTGCAAATTCTTCAAAGTGTTGAAATAGAGCTTGGGTTTCAGATTTTCTGGCAATTGGCATTCAATTTTGCAGCTTGAAGCCTAATGATAAGTACTGAGTTTGTCAATTAGCTGTGTCTCTTTGAGCTGCTAGCCAACATCATGACCAAGTCTTCCCATTGCTTCTGGAAATTGCAACAGAGACAACTCTGCACACAGATTTCCTATGATGGTTTTTGCTCAGCTTTTGTGCTGATTATTATTTTACTTATCTGTCAGCACCCAACACCATTGGGAACTGATGAAGTCAGTGTGTAGTCATGGCAGCTTGTTGCTGCTGTGATTCGTGATTGAAGATGCCGGGATGTGCTGCTGAAGCCAGTGGGTTGATAAGTCATGGCAGATGAAGGTGGGTGATTGGTCTGACACTTTGTGAGCAACTCTCTCTCATAAGTTATGACTGCATGCACTCTCATTGTCGTGCTACTGTCAAATTGTCTGTTGTTGTGGAAATTTCTCTATACTCTCTCTCATCATCACTCTCCCCCTGTAGTTCTTTTTGTTCCCTCACAATTCTTGATCATGGTGGTCATGGTGGTGTTACAGTTGGCAACTTTGATGAGCCAAGGCCAACTGCTGCCGGATGACATTATCATCCAACTCTTATCCAAGCACCTTGAGGAGACCATGGAATCTGGCCGATCAGGCTTCATCCTTGATGGATTCCCTTACACATTGCATCAAGCAGTAATAATGTTTTCCTCTTTTTTGCAGTAGTGCTTGATATTCGCAGATGTATATGTAATATTGGGGTGGGTGGAATTATATTGAATTCTCCTGACTATATTCTATGTTGCCATGGTGAGCATGAAAGCTTTTAATCACTGGGAGAGTCTGAAATTGTGGGTGTGTCGGAAATGATGCAAGAAGTGGCAGATGTTGAATCGGTGGTGAATCTGAAGCTGAGGGAAGAGGCATTGATAGCCAAGTGTTTAGGCCGCCGTATTTGCAGTCAATGTGAGGGCAATTTCAATCTTGCAGGATTAGAGATGGAGGAATCAAGTAGCACACCTTGCATCTTCATGCCTCCCTTGTTGCCACCACCCTCCTGTGCCTCCAAAATGACCACCTGTGCTGATGACACAGAAGAAGTTGTCCATAGACACCTAGGCATTTACTATGAAGAGATTTGTTCATTGAATTTGGGACATTGACTACTAACTAGATCCAGGTTATAGATGTGCCTAGTAAGCTTCCTGCAGCTCTCATGACCCTTTAGTGCTAGAACAAAAGTGCTCATCCCCATGACTGCAAAATGGCAACTGAAAAAGAATTTGGTCCAAAGAACTTGAATCAACTTTCCAACTGATGCAGGGGTTTTTTTTTTTTTTTGGGTTTCAATCTACAGAGCAAACCAGTGGAAGATTTCTACCGCAGGAGTGGAAAGCTGCTGGATTTTGAGGTGTCTGGAGGTATACCCGAGATGTGGCCATGTTTGCTGGCAGCGCTAAATATTGATGAGAAAGTACACACAAACAACCACGACAAAAGTCAGAAAATGGCAGCATGATGACAACAGGCATTCCAAATCGTATCTTAGTAGTCCTTGCACTACAACTACTACTACTGCTAAACACAATACTACGATTGGGTGCGAACCCATCATCAGATTCTTCCTCACAGTTTTCTTCTTCTTGGAGAAGAAAGAAGGAAAAAAATCCTGGTCTTCAGAGGTTGGTTCTGTTCTTCTGTAGATAATTTTACTTTCATATAGTGGGAGGACATTCTTCCTTTTGTGTTGCGGGAAATGCAAAACTCCTTTCCCCTGTGATCTGATGACTATGATTTCAGACACTGTTGTAAATTATGTCAATTCTTTTGTCCCCTCATTCATTTGATTTATGGTCCAGTTTTGGGAGGGTACCCTTTTTCTCTTATGTACCCTGAGGGTAAAATCCAATGACTGTATATTAACATACCCTGCCCACGTCACTCAAACATGTCCTTGCCCTACCCTAGTCAATGATTACAACATTAAGTTGTACCCTTATTGGGTCTTACCTCAATGTCTGAAATTTGGCAGGGTGCCCTTATGCCAAGAATAAATTTGTGAAATTCAAGCACAGAAGACAAGTGTAACCAGATTAGACCATTACCTCTGCTGATCCCTGATTAGAGCTGGGATGTTGTGGATACTAGCATCATCAAAACGGTTGCTGATAAACTCCTGGACACTGCCCATTTACACTGCAGCAAAGTGCAGAGGGTTTTACATGAGCAACAGAAGATGTTGAATCCATGACATAAGCGCCTGCTGGGCTCCACATTATTTTCAGTGGCAAAGCATCACCAAATTTTTACAATGAAATGGGTATGACAACAATTACACACAAAATGGTATGGTCATTGGTCCAATGATCCATCTTCTATCTCACTGGGTGAAACTGCTAATGCATTCCATCACTCAAAATATTAGAAACAACACCACAGTGGACTAATTTTGCAAAGCAAATCTTTTCATGATCAAACCTGCATCTGCTTTGAAAACACAAATCAATTGTTATAGAACTATTATTGTTGATTGACACATGTTTAAACTTTGGGTTCATCTATCAATGGGTGAATGGGCTCTCTTGTTAGGGTTGTTAGCTCAGCTGCTGTTTTTACTACCTGCATCCTAATAAACCCACTAGCCCTTACCTTACCTACATATTAGCCATCCACATGGTAACATGCATGGGTGAGGTTTTGTTAAACAAACATTCCTCATCTACCTGAACAGCAATGCAACCTACCATCATACAACACATGCTCTCATCTCCATACGCACAAATGAACTCATCAGTCCTAGGAATACACAATTGAAACATTTCAAGGACTTGATTTTAGGAAAAGATATTTTACCTTTTCCCTCCGCACAAAACCTGTTGCAAATATGCAAACTCCAAAACAAAATAACTCATTTTAAGAATGCAAAGCCACTAACTTAATAATGGGCATCATCCATGTTCCTTCAGCCATGTTCTTCAATGTACTATATTGAACCTCTGTAATCAGAGTCTGCTTCCAGAATATCAGATTAAGAATCCCAAGAATCCTAAGACAATAAATGATTCGAGAAAATCACACTTCTGTGTTCTGTCAAATTGTTCTGATCAACTCAGCAAGATATGCAAAAACCTTAAATACGAGGGTTGAAATATAGTATGAAAAGCGATTCCATCCAGTTTTTCAAGACCATATGTACCATCACATTCAGTAGCTTGGGTTGTGTCACAAATAGCACCAGGACATGCTCTGAAAAGAAACACAAGTCTTCTTTAGCTTTGCCTGCTCAAATCACAATGAGCCTGTGCAGCATGTGAATCACAGCAGTTTTAAGACAACTAAGACATGTGCATCACAACAGTTTTTTGTGCATGTGAAAACCATTCTATTACAAAACTCTGAATTCTGAAAGAGTTTTGTAATAGAATGGTTTTAACATGCACAAAAAAAATCATCAAACATTTGCAAGGGCGGCGTGAAGCAAAACAACCAAAAGTAAAATAAACTACCATGGTGATCCTTGGGTATTTGCACTTCAAACTATTTCATCAGCAGAAGTGAAGAAAATAGACCCTAAAGGTAGATACAGCCACGATAGACTTTGAAATGGCAATACTGCAACAAGCTTCAAAGACACCAAATACTTAAGACTGACCCATCAATAGATGATTGGTACAAACAAACAAGGAACGAATCTATGACCAAGTGCACTCACAGAGGAGAGCATTCACACCTTGAAGAAGCATGCCCAGTTCCCTATTTTCACATACTGTTCGTAGATCCTGTCTCCTGGGCATTTATTCCTGTTTCTTCCAAGGCCATATTCACAGCTTCTGAGCAGAAAGAAAGACCAAACCCAAGGCAAATACCTAGTCTGGAAAACTTCCTTCACAGTGTGCACAAAACCACAGAACCACAGTATGCTCTAGAACAAGAGTTCCAGGATTCTGTCCATTTGCTGCTTCTTTGTAGCATGAAATGCAAACTGCTCAACTGGCTGACAATCTTCCACTTTACACCAACAACTCTCTCATCTCTCTTAGCATTGACACAGCAAAAAGCCCACTTCTCAACCAAGAAAAAACCTATCTTGCATATCTCCACACACAATACGCCTTCTCTAATGGAACCTGGCTGAGGAACGCTCATTAAGAAAACACAGACTGCATGAAGAGAGAGAGAGAGAGAGAGAGATATGTGCAAAATCCACAGTTTTAAGACCACATTTGGATTGTTACATACAAATCCAGGTACACACCCACCAGCATCACTGTGAACAGAGCAGAGAGTGGGTGTTTTAATAAGATGATATACCTCAAGAGAAGACAATACTTCACATCCAAGACCCACTGCCATTGAACCTGCACACACAAAGCTGGAATAGTTAATAAGAATGGTCTAAACAGACATCTGAACGGAAGGGGGACACAAAAGCTGTGTTTGACCTTGGCAATCACCTCCTTTGCCCATGGCTGCAAAACTGGATTGCTTACTAGATAAGTAAATTAAAACAGCTTTACTACTTGTCACTCCACCACCTTCAGTGGCAACTAGAGCTCTTTGCTCAAGAAATGAAGACAAAAAAGCACAAATATCGCTGGCAGATAAAAAGAGGGGGTGGACTCTCTCATCTTAGAATACTCAAATGCAACGATCTTCGAAAACTGAAAAAGCCTTAACACTATATCAAACAACAGGGAAAGAGGCAATAGAGATATTGATCCTGGATTTAGGGTTGTAGTAGTAGTATTAGTCCAGTTAAATTAAGTGTTAGTTGATAAAAAGGGTCAAGGAAACTAAGTGATGTTAGCAAAGTACCTTTCAAGGACATGGCGTCAAAAGTGGTCAGCAGTGTGATCAGTCAATGGCAGAGGTCAGAAGAAATGGTATCTGCTTCCACTTGGTCAAATGTCAGTAAAGCTTTACCACAACCAGCAAGCACAAATCCTTACTCCACTGGTGAATTAGCACTCACTGCTCAACGAGTGATGGACTATATAATCATATTCACCTTTCTATGCACTTTGTGAAAACCCATTAGTTGTTATATATCACTACATTCTGGCACTCAGTCATCATCAACCGTAAACCCTAAATTTGCACAGGCATAAGGTACACAGCAACCAACCCAGAAGAAAAATACCCAAGGGTGGTGGACAGTCCACAGGGAAGAAAAAGTCAAGTGGAGAATTAAAACTACCTAGAGAGATGAACAGTAACCAACTTTGTACCCTTTGAATTTGAGCTTCATTCCACATGACAAACTTGCCGTTACACTCCACACAGAATCACCACTTTTACATAGACACCCACTACTCTGTCATGGTAATATAACACAAACACTACTCTTCCAGGTGTGGAGCATGTACTACTACCTACACTCAAATCTCTTCAACATGGAACTGATAGACACTGACTAAACTGCAAGCCACAATCAGACCAGCAATTAGACAAACTAAAAGGACACACTACAAACCTGATGACTATTCTTGTTAGTGGAGAGTGTGCACCAAGAAGGTGAAACCTCAAGTTTCCTCCTATGGTGCTGTCCTTGCGAGAAAGTGCCACTTAGTAGTAAGTAACCCAAGCTTCAGATGGGTCCCTTCCCTAAATACAGATTCCCTAAACTGTCAGTGGCACCTTCTATTGATGACACATTGGAATTAGTCACAGATTTCCACATAAGAGACTGCATCAGCCTCTCAAAAAACCTGTGAAACATGTGATCACAAACATTATGGGCCAGAGCTTGGCTATGGAACAAACTACGCGATTCAGTAACTTTGCTACACAAACATTTTCCAAAATGCAACGGCAGCAGATTTTGGTTGAAAGCTTGAATGTAGGATCTAACAACATGATAAAGCACGTTGATATCATGATCCATTCCATTGCTGCCGAACTGAGAGAACTTTCAGCTATGAAGTTCATCACTCCAACAAGGCCTAGCTACAAAAGAAACACCAATTTTTTTTGTGCCTTACAAGCACCCAACACACCTCTGTGTTGCCGCACTGTGTTTTCCATGCCATCGACTCTTAGATCCACAGTAATCTTGATGCCAAACTGCCACGTCAAAAAACCTTCTGTCTGATGCAGAGTAACCCTCAGGAAGGAGTTTTAACAACAGCATCCCTGATAAAAGCCACTGCAGCCATTGATTGCCTAACGCCGAGTTTTGGCACGCTTCATGCCCGGGTTGTTAAAGGGAGATACAGTGCCACTCATATACGCAGGGCTCTCCTCACGGAGGGTGCCATTAAGAATAGCTAGCTCCCGAAGCTGGGCCTTCTTTACCAGGTCAAATGTCTCATCCTGGAAGTGCAAAAGCCCAGCCATTGTAGGGTTAGTCCTTACTAAATTCCTGCATTGATTCACTTACAATTTGCAAGCCCCTGCTTTAAAACTCTCTTTGGCCAATACAGTTTGATCTCAAAAACTGTCTGAAAGCACCCTGCACTTCCATTGTGAACTCATACTTGTACATTGCATAACCTAGTTCAGCACTGAACAGGTTCTTACTGGAAGATCATGGAGTTACCGGAGCACTTACCACCGGTTTCAGAAGCTCCTGGAGGATCTCACGGGCATGGATGAGTTGGCTATCAATAATATTTGCTGGCAGTTCAGCCTCCACCAATACATGCAATGGCTCATTCAAGTGCTCAAAACCAGGCTTGTCTCTCATCTTGTCTTCCTGCAGAGACCCAGACAAAATAAATAAATACCTTTATAAGTATTGAGAAACTTCTCCATACTTGCAAATTTATGTCAACCCAAAATAGAATTAAGAGTTGACTTGATCATAAGGTTGCTGGGATTTTCAATCAAATCTGACAATGTAGAATCAAACAGGGGAAAAAAAAGAAAAAAGCAAAAAAAAGGAGATCCAACCCTAGAAAACAGAGAAGAAACAGACCCAAAAAAAATCTAAATCTGAGTTTTTCCTTCTAATGCCACATGCATCTCCAATATATTGATAATAGTGCAACCAATCACATGGTGATGATGTCTGGATGAGACTGACTTTGGCAGTGTCTTTGATTGAACCTCGACCACGGATCAAAACCCGACAGCCAGTTGTTGCCTCTACACGCTTGAGTGAGTTTCCACGCGGTCCCAAAATCCTACCCACAAAGTTGAACTGCAGGATCCACAAGTTGCTTACATTAGTAGCACGATCAGGACAGAGCTCAACTGGTGGGTGCGATTAACTACTAAGTATCAACTTCCACCTCAAGGTAAAAAACAATGTGCCATACATGCATATCTATAACAATTCCAACTGCATGACATCCAGAAGAAGAAGCACTTAAGGAGGGGGGAATGACAACTCCTAGCCATGAAAGTAACAAATCTGGTAAGCAAATCTCCTTTGCTAATAATACTATGCATAACACCAGAACTACCAGAAACAGTGGCATGTACTGCTGCTGCTACACACATTGGGGTACTTATCAACAGGAACTTCGATGCGCTGTGTTTTTTTTAATATTGTCCCAGATGCAGTCCCAGGAGGCCCATGCCAGCTTGCATGAGGAATTGCAACACGCTGCTGTTGGACACAAAATAACAGACAAAATAGTACTATTAGTACTTCCCTCACAAGCCACAGAGTAAAAACCCTAGATTGCATCATCTTCAAATATGGGGTCAGAAAAAGAAAAACAGCCCTTGGAACAAGAGTGAAAAGGGATCAGATGAGACAAAAAGCATTACATCGCCCCCCCAGCCATTAAGATCGCCTGGAGATCCATTATTCATCAGTGTGCCTGCTGATAATGGGCTCCCGTGCTCAAGTCCATCCTGGTCCAGAAATGATGAGTTTCCCACAAGTGCCATAACTCGCACCATCTCTGTATTAGGCAAAGACAAGAGAGCAGTGTAAGTATGTGCAAATCTACTGTAAAGTCATAAACTGCAACTGATGGTGTGCATAGTCATTTCAAGCCAGATGAAGCAAGCAAAGCAACAAGAATGAGAGATCATATAAGACTTTATACACAGTACGCTTCCCCCTCAAGGACAAGTGATAAAAATAGCAAACAATTTTTTTCCAAGAATCCTCCAACGACATGGTTATCTACTGACTGATATCCTTACCCTGGTTCAACAGGCGACTGCAGTTGGGCAGAACTTGCATAAAAGGACCCAGTTTTTGCCTTTCTGCCAACAATTCTGAAAGATACCTGCAAAAAAGTACTCACTAGGCCCTCTGAGCAACAACAACAACCACCATAGTAAAGTCAACTCAAAGGAAGGAACCCCCCTCCTCCTCATGGTGCCAAACACCCCCCACTGTGAATCTGCAGGAAAGCTTCCAAGACCTTGATAAGAGAAAAGTAGTAATGAATGCCCCACCATCCTAAGAGAAGTTGTAGGGATTCTGGAAAACACATAAAAGAGGAAAAATCCAAGCCAAAAAGAAACAGATAAAAACAGAAAACAATGACAGCTGACTCAGAGCAGTTTGAAGAACAGAGACAACAGTCACATGTGTGCATGCATGTTCAGAGAGACATTCTTCAACAGCAAGAATGTATGATATTTTGGGCTGCTAAAAATTCAACATCCTCCACATTACACCACTGTTTATTTCTTTGGGTTCCTGTCACAAGAACTCAACCATGATGCTAGCTCACTAGCTCAACAAAACCCTGAAAAAAGGAGAGAAGAAGAAGACCCAAGGAAGCCAATAAGAAAGAGGAACAAAATGGAATGATAGTGGTTGGAAACCAAGCCTCAAGAACAAACAGCAGAACAATAATCAAAAACATACATAAATACCCATTGCATTCTATCCCATTGCACCCATCTGATCTGACATACATCTGCACACTGTCCTCACCTTTGGTTTGCTACCCTTGAAGAAACAGAAATCACAGGTGCAAACTTCACAACTACAACATTGAGAGTTTTAGTGCTCACTCACTCATACCTCTACAAAACTGACCAAGGATGATCGAATTCATCAGTGTGGAGATCATCACATAACACACACACACACAACAGACATGGTCTTGCAAGTTTGAAGAAATGAAGTGCTGATCCCGAGGAAACAATAAAAAAATGTGTCATGACTTTGGGATGAAACCCAAATGCAGAAACAAAATTACCTCAAACAAGAAGAAGCCCTGAAGAAGAATCTACATTTGCGCAAACAAGCTCAACAAGAACACAAGCAAAAACCCCTTTCAGATTTACACAATTCCATTCCATCTCTATGAAACTGATGATCGATCAATCACTCAATCTCTGTGAATCTGATGATAATCACTCAATCTCTATGAAACTGAGGATCGATGGATTGATCAGGTTGATTGCAACAGAGTATGGAGATCATATGTTCACAGCACAATCAGCCTTTTGGATCTTGCAGGTTTCCAAGAAAACAAACAGAAAGGAAGAAAAAGAAGCAGAAGAAGGTCGTCTTGATCGATGCAAAGGAGAGACATGAGATGTGTGTCAGACTTGGAAAGACACAAACAAATACAGAAAACCCAAAAACCCTAATTCCACAACAAAGCTAGCTAGCTAGCTGTTCTTCACAAAGCAAAGAAGCTCTCAAGCAGCATGCAAGCAAAAATCTGTGTTGAAGATGATGTGCAGATGATGTTGCAAACAAGGGATGGATACTACTACTGGGAAGGAAGGGTGTGATGGGTGATGCGTACTTTTCATGTTCAGCAGTAGCGGCAGCACTGGAGGAGCGCAAGGCTCCAATCTGTGGAGAGGAGGAAGCTCCCGGCGATGGTGAGAAGTGCTGCATACCATTGTACCTCCCCGCCATAACTAGCTAGCTAGCTTTGCCCCTGTTGTGGGTGCTGTGTTGTGTGCAGTGTGCTGTAGCAGCATACATGCATACATGCACTCACTCTCTCCACTGTCTCTTTCTTCAGGCCCTCCTCTCAACTCTTCTTCAGTCCAAAACCCTTTTGGATCTCCTTTTGTCACAAATGTGCATGCAGACAGACCTGGTGCAAGGAAGAACGACAGCAAGAAGATGAAGAAGAAGAAGAAGAAGAAGAGGCAACTCATGACATCTGGAGGAGGAAGAGCTTGGACACACAAGAGAAAGAGAGAAAGTGGACACAAGGGGGCTCCGAGTGGGCCCCGGAAGATTGATCGGAAACGCTCGCGTAAACCCTTAGGTCTTGGCCAAGAAGACACTCAGAAGAAATTAGGGTTTCGATCAAAGGGGGTGCAAATCTGGTAAGAGAAAGAAAGGACTTGGTTTTTTCCCATTCACTATCTTTGAGAGATTAATGAATTGTTCCTCATTTCCATCATCAATTGGTCGGTCATTTGTTCAGTTGTGAATGTGAAAGAGATGGTGGTGGTGGTGGTGGGTGGGTTTGCAACAATGCAATTGAGATACCAATCTTCTTCTTCCATGGTGAGATGGTGGAGTTGTGCATGGGAGCCATGATCTCAAAGCTCCTCCTCGAATCAAAACCCATGAATCCAACAAACCTTCGAGAGGAAGAAGGTGGATCATGTCACAGACAATAGGAATTCCTCGAAGTTTGAAGAAAGATCCTTAAGGGTATATGATGTGTGAGGATACAATGCTTCAGCTGTTTTTTGTATGGTGTGAACAATGAAGGTACTCTGCATGATAATACCTTTCCATTAGGTGGTTGTGATCACAGATTCTGTGATTTGTAGTAGCTTTCCATCATGTTTTATCAACTAACTTAGCTGTGTTCACAGTCATCTCATAGCTCAACCCACCACGCATTGACACATTGCAAGAGCTCTGACACATCATACACCGACATCTGTCCTTTTTTCATGAGAACATGTGTTTCTGGAGCCCCTGACATGATTAAATTACATGTTTTCATCGCACTTGCAGCTCTCCAATGGAAAACGACTATCTTTGCAACCAAACAGAAGGCCCTATGTCAATGGCTTTCCATTAAACCACTGTGATCACAATAGTCTTATGGAAAGAGAGCCTAACTGGGGATCTTCCACTCCAAACATGATGATAATATTACAGTTATGGCGGTAGCAGAGCAGTAGAGTTATTACTGGCTTAGAGTTATCTTTCTTCTTCCACAGCAATGTGACAGACATGTGGGTCACTTGATTGTAGTCATGGCTGAGTGGGCTTTGAGAGGGTTTCAAAACCAAAAGCTCAAGGAATTCATGCCCAACATTGTTCCATGCATGAAAGTGAACATAAGTGCAAATTGAGTCGCCCTTCTGAAAAGTCCTAACTCCATTCATAGAATGCAACACGTACATGCATGACGCTTCTTCCAACTCAAGCTCAGGTAAGATTCTGATGGGTCATTTGGTCTAGAAAATGGTTTTCATAGCGCAAAAATTCCAGAGACTGTTGGCAACAATTCTTTTGTTGATCTTTTGTTTAGTGTAACAGACTTTCATATAGTAGCTGCGTACCTGCACTCATTGGGAGTCTCTTCTAAACTGATGTCATGGTTCTTTGAATGTGCACCACTAGGAGCCAAACCTGAATCATCTTCCCTGACCAATCAAGGAACCACAAAACTCTTCTGCTCAAATTGTTGCCAATATAGGCAGTAATTCACAGAAAGAGCTTGCATGCAAGCCCAACTACTGATATAAAGGAAGTAGTGTCTCATGAAAGCCATTGTCTATAATAACCTCGGCAGGAAAAGATGATCTCTCTGAACGTGGGAAGTTTGAGGATCTGTGGGAGGCACACATTGCATATTCGCCACAAATTGCAGTTACACTCGAGCCATGCCTCCAAAAGTGAGGATCCATGGGAGGCATGGCTCAACATTGTTATTTAGACAAAATCTACACTGCAAAATCCAGCTATTCTGCATGACACCTGTATTCCCCATAGACTGACAGTTACCACAGGTTCCAGCATCCTCAAACACAGAACAAGGGAATTGTGGAAAATCTTCCAGCAAGGCTTACAGTTGGGCTAACATAAACTTCAGAAGTACCAACTGCACTGTTGGAATAATGACAAATATGAAATAGAAGCTACCTTAACAACAACCTCAACCATTTCAAAATCTCTAGAGTTCTGAAACTTGCAACTATGTTTTGTAGTCCCCAGATCAGAAATCACACAATTATACCATTTGATAGAGAAATTACCACCGGAAAAGTTCCCTTCTACAGAGGCAGGGTTGATATACAAATGCATGGGGATTGTCTATTTTGTTCATCCGTCTTGACCAAAAATGCACAATTGGAAAAAAGAACAAAGCTTCTGCACTTCCATCAAATACTTACTGTACAGTCTTCAGAAGGAAAAACAGGCAAAGTTATAATTGCTAGAACCAAGTCTATGCAGAAGAACCAGCATCTTCCTCTGAGACATTATATTCAAGACCTATAGAACACAACAACCCAACTGCATAGGCATATATCATAAGGGCTATTTGCACACACTGCCCAAAATGAAACAGTATTGAGAAAATCAATGAGAGTTCATAAATGACAACCACCCTTCTACAATCAACTAGGATCCTCCAAAAGAAAAGGAATAAGAGAAAACATTTCATCTGTTTTTGTGCACCTCGAAGAGCAGCAAACTCCTACCTAAAAATGTGATTTGCCAAAGTTTCTGACACAAAAAGACCCAGAAGACATTGCAACACAGTAGAGCATATACAAAAAGTGTTCACAGTTACCATGGTGTCTGCCAAATGAGACTAGACATCAAAGAGTCATCCCACCACCAGTCTGATGAAGCATTGCATCAATCTCATCCCCATCCTCCATTTCCAGCTGTGCATACAAAACCATCCATCAATCATTTATTCCACAAGTGGTAATAATGTTTTTCCCACACGGATAGATAATTGATGAAATAGACAAAAAAATTATCAAACTCTTCTTCAATCCATTGAAAAGCATCAAAATGAGGAGAGACATCACCAAATTTCAGAGGAAGGAATGAGAACCTCTGCAGGAGTCTGTTCGGCTCGGAGACGTCTGCCATCAAAAAGGAAGGCAATGGACTGAGGGTCCACAGACTGGCGGTCACAGTATGCATGCATCAACTTCTTCAGTGTGGCTGTGCTCTTGATCCTGAAGAAAACCTCTCCACCATCCTGCATATTACATTCAGCCACACATCAACCCTCTGTGAGGTCTCCCCCTTTTTACTCCCCATCTAGAAAAAAATACAGTCATCTTCTAAGACATGCATACATGGAGATGCCCCAACCTCTTCCACATCACCAGCAATAACTAGCTTCTGGAAATAGATTGTTCTTTCCATGGAGGGTATGTGCAGTCCTTCCTCAGACAAAAAGGACTGGACCCCATTCCCAAGCATAATATCCATGATCATGCAGACAGGAATTTCATTCATGCTCAAACTTCAACTCTTTGGCTGCAATCAAACTTTCACCGTTTCTCTGAACAAAACAAAAGCTTGGAATTTTGGCTAAACCTGTACCCTTTGAGGGTCCTAAACAAAAGGCTGCACTGCTCATTTCCATAGACCCAGATCTCAAATATCCGCCAAAAAAACAGCACCTCCTCCAAAAAGGGTTATGATCTACAATGGTCCAGTTCCTAATCAGGTGGTCTGTCTGCCACGGGGTATTGAAATTTCTGTCTCTCACAGTGGAATTACAAAGAAAAAGCTCCTTGAAATCACAATGTTCAACATCACCATATACATAAAAACACATCATTTCTGAAGAAGTTCTAAACTTCACAGCCCCTCCCCTCCTGACTTCACAGCCCCTCCTCCTACCTTATGGCACTGAGGAGAAACACATAAAACAAGAGAAGAAGTGTCCAAATCTTTACAGAACAAGAGAAGAAAGAAGTTGCAAACTCTACTACAGACACAAGAAGAAGAAGAAGAAACGTCTAAAGCTTTTACTGAACAAGAGCAAAGAAGGGTTCAAACCTTTACGGAACAAGAGAAGAAGAAGAGTTGCAAACTGTTCTACAGACACAACGAGAGAAGAAGTAGAAACCTCTAAACTTTTACAGACACAAGACAAAACAAGTGTCCAAACTCTTCTACAGACAACAAAGCCAAGAAGGCTGTAAACTTCACAGGGTGTAAGAGAAGAAGAAAAAGAAAGAAAGACAAGAACTGAGGCTGGACTATACCTGGCCTTTGACCTTGAGGTTGATGTGCGCCCCAGCACCAACTGCGGCACCGTCCAAGGGCTTCTTCTCCTCCTCTTTGTGAAGACCTGTGTTGTTAGCAGTATCTTCCACACCAGCCATGATACTATTATTACAACTGCAGCAACAGCAGCAGCAGCAGCAGCCTGATGCCGACGATAATCCTCACAAGGTTATTGTCTCTCTGTGTGCACTCTCTGTGCACTCCTGTCCAATTGCAAATCCTTTGTTCCCTCCCACACAAGTCTGAAGCACGACGGCACAACAAGAAGAGCCAAGCTTCTTCGCCAAAAAACTCTTTGCACTCTTGTTCTTCTTCTTGTTCTTGTTGTCCTTCTTCCTCCCCCGGCGCACAAGTCCTCACTTCCCCCCCTCCTGGCCGCCCGCAACCAAACCCCAGCCAAAACCCTAAAACCGCTGCATCCTTTTCTTCCTGCTGCTTGACTTCTTCGTGGAGGGACTTGGAATTCGTGGAGGGCAAGCCACTGGCGCTGCTGCTTCCGCTGCTGCTCAGATGCAAAAGAAAGGATTCGCGAATCCCTTCTTCTATTCTTCTCAATTTGCAGATGGAGACATGTGTTGTTCCTTCCCTGCTGCAGCAGAAAGGAAGGAAGAGAGAAATTAGCTTCTGAGCCCTTTGGCTGCAGTCCAGACATGCGCAGATCTTGCTGCTGCTTCTGCTTCTTCTGCTCCCATACTTGGAAGAAGAACCTCTTCCACCCAACTAGGTACCTCCTCCTCCTCCTCCTCCTCCTCCTCTTTCCTACTCTTGGGTCAATTTGGCTTCTTGCTGCTGCTGCAGCAGCATTTTTGAACCCTCTTCTTTCCTTGACTCTTTTGTTCAACGAAGGAAGCATCAATCCATCTTGTGTTTTTGAAAAGTTGTTGTTGAGCTATGGAGGAGTTTGATATATGAAGAAACTTCTTTGAAAGCATGAAGAACTAACTTCTTGTAGTTACAAAACTGTGTGCAAACATTTGAGTTTCATCAGGTACTAATTCTGCTGACTTCCTTGATGCACTCTGAGTGTATTTGTATGCCTGCTTGATGCTGCTGAAGTACCTACACTTGGGGTTGTCAACCAATTTAGGAAAGGTATGATATGTTGTGGTGATTTTGGGTTATGGGTACAGGTTTTTGTGATGGATTTGCAATTCCCTCTGAAGCAGAGGCAGGATTTGAGGGGTTTTGTGATGAATTTGCAACTCCCTCTGAAGCAGAGGTGGGATTTGAGGGATTTTGTGATGAATTTGCAACTCCCTCTGAAGTGAAGTTGGGATTTGATGTCTGGGTAGCACCATGGGGAGGATGGATATACATGGTTTTACATTGCTTTGTTCATGAAGAATGGATCCCCAGCTTCCAGAAACCTCACCTACATGGTGTCTGTCTCTTACTCTTCTTCACCCACATTTTGTGCTTTGAGAGATGGGCTTCCAAACCTCACCTAAATGGGGTCTGCCTCTTACTCTCCTTTACCCTCGTTTTGCACTCTGAGAGATGGAAACATTCAATTTGGTTCTGTATTGTGTGTGCCCACCCCATTGTCATTAGGAGCTGATGAAGTCAGTGGTGGGGAGTTTGTTGTGGCAGCAGCTCATCACGGCTATTTTTATGGCAAAGGTGACTGTAATGAGGTTGTTATGTCTACATGTCTACACTTGTTCTTGTCAGTTTTTGCTTTGGGTGCTTAAACTGACAGAATGAATTACTTGAAAGTGTTATTGTGGAGGTTTTTCTTTTTTTTTCCTTCCTGCAACTGCATGTATCTATTCTCTGGTAGAAGTACAATAACTCTTTTTTGAAGAGAACCCACAGTAAACAGTTTTTCACTGCTTCAACCACCGTTGCAACTGTCATAAGGTTATGACCACACTCATTGCCATGTTACCCTCCAAAGTGTTATTCTGTGAATTTTTCATTCTTTTACTTCAAAAAATTGTTTTGGAACCTTGGTTCTGGCTTTCCTGATCATGAGTATGGAGATCTCTCGAATTATCATGAGAGTTATTTGTTTTTTCATGGACGGTTTTCACAAATGAGAACCAAGGGAAAAGGAGGGGTGGCCTGCAGTAAAATTGGCAGATGACTTATCTCCATAGCAAACACTCTCAAAGGAGGCTGTTGTTGCTAAGGCAGGTGGGGAACTAGGTGAGGTTGAAATATTCCCAGCAACCATCAACTGCTGGTTTGTTCACCATGTCAGCATTCAGGGTTTGGATTCTCACTTATGGCAAACACACCCATCTTACTCCATGATCGTAATGAGGTAAACTGCCATGTCAACAAGACTACTTATTGTATGTTGTGCTCAACATCATAAAATTATTGTTCCTGACAAATCTGCAGAATCACTACTTCATGTGTTTTTCCAATCTTCAGTGGCTGACTGAGCTGCTGACTACTGGATTATATTGCTCCAATGCCATATGATCATCACTTCCGAGAACAAAGTCTCAAATAAGGTGGTCAAGCCCAACATGGTCCTCTGTGCTGCGATTGTTTTAAGCTTTGTTTTTTTTCTGCCCTTTGCTGATGTGCAGTTTCTGAATGAGAGCTTTTGAAAGGAATTAGAGTGTACGAAGAGATCATCAAAGCCTACACCAGTTATCCAAAGTCAGCAGATACAGAAATAGTGGCGGAATTATACAAGGTTCAATGATAAAGGAAGAAGTATGTGTGTGCCATCTGTTATCGAAACTATTGAAGTCAATCCATCATCATTCCTTATTGAACCAATTCATGAAGGACTGCCGCTTGTTTTTTAGTGTAAAATTTGGTCCCTCACTTGGCTGAAGAAACCTTCTTAGCTGACATCGCAGAAACAGTCACTTACAACACAATCTGCAAGGTACTGTCCACCTTGTCCCTCCTCTTCTTTTCGTTTCTTTTTCTTTTTCTTTTCTTTTCACTTTTTTTTAATTTTTAAAAAAAAAACTGGAAGTACATCAACAAATTCACAGTCTCTTCACTACAAAATTCACAGTCTCTAACCCTAAACCTCACCCAAATCAAAATCCCAACAAGAAGAAGCTATGTTTAGAAACATAAACTCCATATGCTTACACATTCATCCACGTCAAAATCCCCATAAGAAGAAACTTTTGCCATAAACGAAAACCTTACATGCAAACACATTCACCCAAATCAAAATCCCAACAAAAGTAAGCTCTTGCCAGAAAGAGAACCCCCCCTATGCTTAGACAATGGACACTCACCCAAATCAAAATCTGAACAAGAAAAAGTTTTGTCTAAACCCTAAATCTTACAAATCCCAAAAACTTAACCTCTCATCAACCATCACAAATATCTTGCAAACATTCCCCACCCATGACATTATTATTTTCTCCACAATCCAACTCTAGATTGTTGGCATGTCTTCATGAAATCCTAAACTATCCTTGATTTCTCATCATTTCCACATCCTCCCTTAAAACACTTATTGTACATGGGTTACAACAAGTAAAACACTTGCACTTGATTGAAATCTCATATCAATCAACTTAAAGAAGAGTTCATGAATGCCCTACAATCTACATTTAAACTACTCATGGTGGTGTATGGTAGGAATAAATTTTCGATTCACAATGTGTGTGATAAAAATAGGGCAATTTTAAAGGTGATTGAAAATGTGGCTAGAAGAAGTGTTGACATTAATAGTTTTAGGCAACAACCAAGGAGTAAAGATGGCATCTAACATATCCTTGTATTTGGGAAGCTCCTTCTCAAACATGTTGTTCCAAAAGGTCTTTTCAAGATTTATGGATCTTCCAAATTTTGGTACATGTACCATGAAACAAACACCATAAATTCAAAAACATGCAAAGAAAAAATCCTAGTAGATGTACCATTGAATTATTTTAATTCATAGAAGTAATAGCAGAAGTGGTCTTCTTTTGATTTATAAAACCAAAAACAACATAAACATGTATAGAAAAAAGAATGCCAATGGTTTTGGTAAAACCAATTATGTCCATAAAACTCAAAACAACAATGGCAAAACCATCATGGGCAAGAAGAATAGTACAAAATCAACAACAAAGGCAACATCAACATCTTCATCAATAATGTTTCCATCATGACCACGTGTAATGGATTTTGGACATCATGTAGGTAGTTCTGACATCTATATGCAAGTTCAACCCAAAAAAATTGAAAAGTTTTTGTCAAGCAAACTAAAAACCTATTCAAACAAAAATGGGGAAAACATTGCCTTGTTATATTATGGTTGGCAACTGACTTTTCACTAAATGCCTTTTCATAGCACAACAAGCAAGTGGATCACAACTCACCATTGATAATCCACTACATTGTTCTATCACGCATGTGTTTATTAATTTGGTTATAACTACACACACAAAAACCACATTAAAAAATCAAAATGAATTTTTAAAAAACATCATCAAGTTTGCAAAACAAGAAAAACACAAAAGAAAACCTAAAATATTAAAAATACAAAAATAAGATACAAAATTTACTTGCCATACAAAATGGGATCCTTGTGACCCATTACCTCCATCCCATATTCTTGAAGAAGAAGTGCCTCTTCCATTTGAATGATTCCAATACCTTGGTTGGTTTTGTTAAACAACATTTTTTTTTGTAAATTAAGAAATTTAGTTGTCAACTTTTCAATAATTAGTCACATCTAATTGCATCCCATTGGAGACACAATAAACCATACTTGATCTAAAAGTTTCCACTTAAACCTATGGTGTTAAAACAAGGGATGTGGCCCAACTTGGTCACTAGGGCAAAAAGTAAGATACATGGTGGCAAGCAATTTGCTTGTAAGCTTCAATAACATCTACAACCATGTAATCCATAGCAGGGCAATGTCTATTTGCAAAATAACTGGTGATATCTATCCACAAGTTCTTGGAAACCCCTTAGAAAAATCTTAGAACAACACAAGTATGCAAAGAAAGCAAATTGAATTTGTCAAAATCCACATTGCAAAGTTTAGAACACCCCTTTATAAAAAAATTATGCTTGTAAAAATATTCAAATTTAAAATTCAAACTAGATGGAAATATGGGTTAATAGATCTCTTGAGCTTGTATCTTGCATACCTCATCAATGGAGAACACATTTAATTTTTTTCACAAACTTGTGAATATTAGTTGTTGATGTTCAAAGGGTTACTTCATCATTATCAATTTTAACACATTGATACTTCAAATTTGTTAAGATATTAAAGGAGACAACATGTGTTTTACATGATTCAACCACATGATATTATTGTCATTGCCTTATAAATCTTCCAATACCACGAATCAAAGACTAGATGCTACAAATAAACCAACCAAAAAAACATAGAAAATAAATACACAAATGCATGATATAATTACTACAAAGGCATTTTAAAAATTAAAATATAAAAAATATAAAACTTGCATGATGCAAAGAAAACCTAAACCCTAACCCTTTTTGCAAAAGCAAAAAGTAGGGGAAAAAAAAAAAAAAAACTTGTACTTGGTTGGAGGATATAAGTTACCATCTTTTTTTACAACTTGCAAAAACAAAGAGGATAACATATTGATGAGATTTTTAGAAGAATCTTGTTTTTAGAAAGATCAACAATGTATTTATTCATATCATAACCACAAAACATTCACCATTCATCAAAAACATTTTTCGCCCACAACTTTGTTTGTTTACCCATTCTCCATCCTCCTTTGTTAACATTTTCCATCTCTTTGTCTCCAATATCAAAGAAGTGAGATTTCAAAAGTAGCTCCCTAACAAGAAATTCACAGTTAGCCTTTTTATTAACTTTAAAACCAGTAACCTCATGACCAAAAGGAAGAAACTAAAAGCTATAATGAATAAAAGATATAAAAGCAACTTTAGCATCAACGTTGGGATGATTAGGAAGATCATTTACATAAAAACATTACCTCACAAGTGTGATGATAAATAAAATCAGATGTAGAAGCATTAGGAAAAATATCAAACTCTTCCATATGTAAAGAAATGTAAAGGTTGAATAAATGTCCAAACACATTAATATCTACTTTAGGATGGAATCTAACAGAATTAGGAAGAGGTTTATTAATAGAAGAACTAAGGACAAAATCATGGTTTTCAACATTCTTCACACTACACATAGATCTTATACCCATTTATGGACCATAATAATTCATCAAACACATTAGCAAACATTGTTGGTGTAATAGATGGTGTAGCAAAAGAAATACTAGAAAGTTGAACATTATATATTTCACAAGGCATAGAAAACAATGTTAATGTAACAAGAAAAAAACTAGAAAATTACACATTAGATAATTCACAAGACAAAAAGATTGATTCAAGCAAGGTTTCCCTTAAGATTCTAAAAGCATTTTGAAAACCTTTATTAGTATAAAATTTCTTCACAACTTTAATAATAGTAAACATTGTAGAAAGAGGGAAAGAACAAGGATAAACACAAGAGGAAAAAGTACTTTACATTGTAAATTTGAAGATGTAAAATGCAATTGAAACTTGCAACCATGCAAACAAATGCATAAAAATTTGCAAAACAAAAACACAAAAAAACCTACACACATGAAACAAACATAAAAATTAAAGAAAGAATGCAAACAAATTGAACAACAAAAGGGGAAGCATAGAAAGGATGTTCAAGGGGGGAAAATGGGGAATGAAAGAATGCAACAACCAAAAATAGTAGTAACAACTACAATGCAGGATAACCACGTTGTTGAATGTAGGTGTAGTCATAGAAGAAGAGATGTTAAAATGCAAGAAAAGTTGATATGTTGCAGGGGAAGAAACACACAACATAAAGAGTTGAAGAAGAAGTCGCACGAAAAATCCAATCAAAAATTAAATGAAACAAGACAAAGATGATGAAAAGTTCATACACACCAAAACAAATGTTGAAAGAATTGAGATGAACAGAAACTGAGTTCACCAATGCATCAATGATGCACTAAGATACAAAACAAAACAAAAAAAACCACACACAAAAAATAGTAATGGAAAAGAAATTTTTTAAAATGAAGATAATGAAGCCTTGACATGCAAGAAAACAATTGAAATTTTGTTGAGTTTGCCAACGTATCATCGATGCAGTAAGATACAAAACAAAAAAAAAATTACACAAAAACAACAACAATGGAAAAGAAAACAAAAAAAATGAAGATGATGAAGTTTTGACATTGCAAGAAGACAATGGAGAAGAGAAGAAAAATGAAGACAATGAAATTCCAATGTGCAAGATAAACAAAAGAAGAAGCCTCATATGCTCCACTTGCTATCCCATTCCCTAAAAAAGGTTCTAAAAAAACAAAAAGACAAAGTTGATGGAGAAAGAAAACTATATTGCTTTACGTAGGAGAAAGGTATGCTAATAGACCTTTCTCCTATACTTAATGACTTACCAAATCATTAATATTTCTTATTGAACCACATGTCATGCTAGGTTGAGTCTTAGTTGTAGGACATCCCTACTTAGTATGACTCTTCATTGTCACCCCATGTTAGTGTTTGCTTAATGTGAACAAAGACATTTGAATTTCAAATGAAGATCATTAAACTTTCATTCTTTTTTTTTCAAAGCTTGAGGTTGAAATCTCATGAAGTTTTATTATTCAATTGTGTTTTAATTATTATTAGTCTTATTTAAAAATTACTTGTATTAATTGAAGATTTATTTTATTTAATTTGACAAATCTAATACTTTACTTTTAAAAATAATAATTTGGGACAAGATTTAAAACTTTCAAGTTTGGGTTCTTTTATGGTGTGATGTATGAAAAATTTATGATGTAGAAAGATATTTATGTTTTAAGCTTTTGTTGTTTTAACAAAAAAACTAGTGAATAAATAGAATTCTTAATTTGAACAAATAATTGGAGTTCATTGAAAGCAATGAAGATTAAGGCATTCTAATTGAACCAAATCCACAAAAGATACACCAATGCATTGGTTGTTGGCAAGATACACAACAATGTCATCATCCTTTATATTAGGCATTCTTTATACATTTCAACCAACATTCAATTTTTCATTGTTGTGTTGAATGCCAGCACATTGTCATCACCATAGTTTAAACCATTGTACAAAACTTATTTATTAAAAGGAGCTTGAATGTTGTTATGAAGTGGAGGATCTTGTTTGATAATCAAATTTTGGTTTTAGTTTGGGTGACAAGTGAAATACAAAAGCAAATTGGGGCTAAGCAAAACAACCCATGATGATGCATTTCATAATATTTTTACAATTTTTCAATTGTTTACATGTTCAATTGTCTAGCTCCTTTAATGATTTACGAATAAACAAATTTGTTTACATCGACAAAAACTTTCAACACATTTATCTTATACAAATCGATGAGACACTTTGATGATATGTTTTTGCAATTCAATGAACATAGACTTGTGTTCAAATTACAAATAGAACAAATATTCAAATCAAGAAATTTTATGAACCAAAGATATGTAATTTGTAACATACCCAAGAAATTTTATGTTCTTTTTACTCAAACTAATAAGTCTTGAATCTAATTTCCATAAACACAATAGTGATATATCATATGATAAATAATTAAACACAAAGTTGCATGTTATGTGTTCCACCCTATGCATGAATCTTTCACCATGTAAACTCCCAAGTTTATTTTGAATTCTTTAATAGTAATTTTCATACATCATTTTTTTTTTTTTTAAAAACTATGTTTAAATACTAAAATAAGAAGTAATTAACAATCAATGTTTTAAAATATCATTTAAAAATATCTTCCCATTCTAATTGTATAATTCACCTAACACCATATGACTCATTTAAATGCGAGTCACTCAAACCTCAAAGATTTATCAATATTTTATTATTCATGAAGTGTGGTTCATTCGATCTTAAATTGTTAATTTTAATTCGATGATTCATTTAATAAAATGAGTTAGGAGAAAAAATATATATGTCTAATTTTTATAACTTGAATTAACTCTTAAATTAATTATATCTAATGTTCAAAAGATGAATCATTTCATAATCCAATTATGCCATATTTAAAAAAATTCATCTGAGTTTATGCCATTAAAATTGTATATTCGAAATGCACATTTAAATTAATTACTTAATTTAGTATTACATGTTATAAACCAAATGTGATTTCATTAGCAAATGATTGAGAAATGGACATAAACATGGGATATAAACTTGTTGAAATATGAAAGGTATGAACATTCATTTGTCCATATAGAAATCAATATCTCCCACATTCTGAATCCAAATCTTACTGAATAAATCCCATTAAATCCTGCTCATCAAGATCTTTCCAAGAACACCAAAGGCACATTCCAATTCATTCGAAATTTTCAGCTATGATTTAATTTAATTTTCAGTGAAAAAATTATTCAATATTCAAGAACTTCTACACCGCAAGTCCAAATGCCATGAAACCAAGTCGATGCACCCCTCCTCATTGAGAGCTTTCCAAAGAGACCAAGAATGTGATCTGAAGCATCTCAGTTCGTTGGATCTTATAAGCACAAACAAATCCAAATGCCATGAAACCAAGTCAATGCACCCCTCTTCCTTGAAAGCTTTCCAAAGAGACCAAGAACGTGATCTAAAGCATCTTGGTTCGTTGGATCTTATAAGTACAAATAAAACAAAACAAAACAAACTACCTTCCTTCATAGATACATTTGTTTTATTCACAAATTTGAAATGCTATAAAGGGTATCCAATTTGAATTCAATTGATCATCATTTAGTTTTTCCACACTATTACACATTGAGTATATTAGATTTTTAAAAAAGTGATGAAATCCTAATAGTTGATTTGATTAAACTTGCAAATAGAAAATATGTATGTGCATTTGTCATGATTTTTTTTAAATTCAAAAATTGTACTAAAATTTTATTGATTGATAATTATATTATTATTTTAATCATTACCCGATTCCAACAATAATAATATTCATTTTTTTGGGTGAAGTTATAGTTAGTTCTTACAAAAATTTAAGGATCAAATGAAAACAATGTGCATGAAAATATTTAAATTTGGAGTTGTTCTAATTCAAAAACTTGAAAATAACAAGTGCATGATAACTAATGCACATTGCTTCATGGAACTAAATAAATTCATAAGAAAAATGAAATTTAATAATTTAAAAATAATTGATGACCAAAAGTTGAAGGAAATTCAAATTAAACATTGAATCTTCCACTAAGAAAAAGGTTTGTAAACAATTAAATAGAACAAGGAAAGTGATTTCAAAATTAGACGAACTTCAAAGGTTTGAATGAAACATGACTTACACCAAAACCTAACAATTCTTTAAATCAACCTTTTTGAAAGGTCATGGCTTTATTATTATGATTATTATTTAATGTGTTGTTTCTTTTAGAAATCCCTTGTTTCATTTTTAAAAAACTCAATTCTAGGTGTTTGTTGTGCTTTAAAAAATTATTTGAAAATTTATGACCTTTTGATCATGTAACCAAAAAACCACATTTTTTTAAGAATCTTCACCTTTTCCATCATGTATTATGTTAATTCACAACACATGTTCTCAAAGATAATTGGAGCAATTTTTTTTTTAAAGGTAATAAATAACTTTCAATGCCTACATGAATAAAAGTTTAATTATGAATGATTAGGTTTTTTTGTTGCTATTGATTAAACTATACTATTTTATGTGAAGTTTTCCAATAACAGTGGAATTGTAATGTTTTCTCCTTACCATCTTCTAGTTTTATTTTAAGTTGTGATTTATGAATGAAATATTCATCATTTTTGAAGTTTTAAAAAAAAATTAAAGGTTAACAAAAGGTTTTTCATCATTTATTAATTTTTCTATGAAATGTAAGGTCTTACTTTTATTTTTTTAAATGCATTATTTTCTTGTTTTGTGTAATTTTGCAATTTTTTTTATTAAGCTTTTCAAAATTTCCATTAAAATTCAAACATTTGAAAATCATTAAATGATGACGCGAAGCAATAATTTACATAATCATCTTATGAAAATTTATTTGAGGCCTATATAAAGCAAAAGTAATTACATATTGTATTTTCAACTATTCAAACTCTAATTTCAAATAAATTTATAATTTACCTACTTTGTGTTTCTAAAAACTAGCTTTTAATTGCACACTAGTAGAATATGGGCATCTTGTAACTCTCATTTGCAACTAATTTTCAATTACAAATAACATATGCAATTGAAAACTGTTATAGTTATTTAAAACAAAATGCACTCTATTTTCAGTTGCATGGGACATTTTGTATTTAACATGTATATATGATATTGGTAGACACTTTCTTTCATCTTATTCATGGAAGGCCAATTGCATATATGAGATACAATTACGAGCAATCCAAATGAACCCCTTGTGTTATTATGACACTTGTCTATGGTATTGACCAATTATTTCATGACAACAATTTAAAGGTTATTTCGATATTTAATAAATTGTAGCATGAGATATTTGATATGCGGCACTTAAATAGGATGTCAACCCATGGTGTTTAAACAGGTAGTAGTTAGTTAGTTAAATAAGCTTAGATAGGTAGTTAAGCTTTATTAAATATGTAGGTAGGCCTAGGTAGCTAGGTAGGTAAATAATTTGGGATTATCCTATTTGAATTTAGGTTTAGCCAAACCTATTTGTTGGTTCATCCCAAATGCCATTTGTTTTTTAATATTCATAATGCATCTAATTATATATTTTACAAATTTGAAAGGTAGGACAAACAATATGGGATAAAATTTTTAGTCGTATCCTAGTCACAACTATTTTTAAAGTATTAAATATTTTATTAACATAATATACCTACTAGTTATATTACACATTATAAATTATAATAACTAGTAAGTAAGAATATTATGAACTATAATACTAACTATTAATATTGACATTAATAAATATTAATATGATTATAATTATTGTAGCTATAATTATTTATAGGATTAGATGATTAACTATATTATTATTATCATCATCATAAAAATATTACACTTAACAATTAATAATGCCCTAGGTTAGACTAGGTCAAGGTGTTTAATAAGGTAATAACATTATTATTATTATTATCATTATAGCTAAGAAAGTAGGGTAAGCTAACTTCGTTAATTTATTAACATTAAGTGTACTAACTAAAGTATATTAAGGATACTAACTTAAAATATGTGTGCATATATAATGGTATAGTACTATTTTAAGTTATATATATAGTAACATTATATCTCTATTATTTTGCAACTTGCAAATGTAGAAACACAGAAAGATCAAAATTTGTTCCTTGGATTCTTTATATAAATAAAAACATTAGAAAACGAAAGTGTATTTACAAAAGACAAAGAACCTTAAAATTGATTACAACAATATTGTGATTTGATTTTACAATTAATCATTTTTAGTTCTTAATGTGTTGTTGTTAATAAATGTAAACATAGAATTTTAAAATCCTTTTGTTGATGTTTCATAGTAAAGATGTGGTCTTGTAATAAGATGATGATCATTGCAAGCAAAAGATGATATGTTGTGTTGGATAATGGTCTTGAATAAGTGTGTCAACATATTCAAGCTCTACACATAAACAAGACACATCATATTATGATTTTTGTACTCTTTTGCCAAAAGTCTTTTGTTCTTTGTATTTTAGTCCTTTGCATTATGTGATCTTGTTCCTTTCACAACTCATATAAAAAACACATTGTTTTATGAATAAAACAATGTTGATAATAAAATGTTGGCAACAATAAAGAGATAATTTCCCAATTTTTCACATGTAATCTTTGGTGATCGATCATCCACCATAGGAATGAGCCAAATTTGGCTAGAGGTCAGACTAAATGGTATATTGTTTTTAAAAGCATGCTTAGTTCCAATGACCTAAAGAAACTCATTGTCTAATTAATCTAGCAACTTCTAATTTATTTTCTTTCAAAACATATCAATTTCTTATATTTTGTCTTAAAAAACCATGTGTAAAATTCACACTAGATGTTTTCAATGTCATCATAGTGTGAAAATTCACCAAAATCCTTCCATTGTGAAGATGTAAGCACATGTTTACTCTTTTAGCTTTATTTGAAACTCTTGTTGGTTGTCAAGATAGGTTTCCAATATTTAAACCTACACCATGCACTACATTAGCACCTGTGTTTTTGACATGTAACAATCCATATAATCGAAAATCCATAGTCAATCAAAACATAACAATGTTTTGGAAAAAAATACATGCATATACCAATTTGTTATGCAATTATCCTCTATAACACTTGTAGGCAATAAATAATATATGCCTCTTTATTTTCGCATTGGCTTTTGAAAAAAAATGTATGATGTTGTGTTTTATCATCACAAATTTCAAAATGTGAATTGAAGTTACGATTGTCCCCCAAAATTCATCTAAATTAGTTAATAACAATTTAAAAAAAAATCATTTGTTATATAAGTTTGGAACAGTTATGGAAATTGTGTTTGAGCTTTGATTTACCACCACATTGCCTCTCAAGATCATTTAAAAACAAATGACTTGTTAAAACACGTTTAAACAATTAAATGTGGGCTTAAAATTTCTAGGGTTATTGCATGTTAAACACAAGGATTGGGTCATCAAGCTTTGTTTCATCAAGCTTTGTTGTGTAATTATGGCTATTAATTCAACAAACAAACATCTTTAACATCATATAATGCAATGGTGTCACTTGTTACAAATGTACAATTTATTAAAAAAAAGAAAGTGCAATAACAATGTCGTTATGTGGCCATTGTGAACAAGGTTGGCACATGACATTTTAAACACCATTAATTGGGTTTGCCCATGTTCCAAAATATTACATGGTCTTGGGAGATTAACAACATTTTTCACAATACTAAAAGTGCAAAAGTACTTGAATAACAACATGGAAATCGTTCCTAAAAGATACAATTCAGGGGGGGAGAAACACACACACACTTAGGGTTCTACCCACTTTGAGCAAAATCCTTGTTTAACAAAGACTTCAAATTAAAACCATCCCAATTGAACAATCAAGATGTAAACAAAAAACTAAAATATAAAATGATTTCCAACTTCAATTTGCAACCGCTTTACTTTTGATCCAATGGTCAAGATCTAAAATGATTGAGTATATAATGTGTACATTGTATAACACATACAATTTGGAATCATTCTCTAACACCAAGACATTCGTATTTGTGGTTTCATGCCATGTTCATAAAAAAAGTCCAATGGGAAAAATAAAATAAAGAACAATGCCCAATTGATTTTAGTTGTGAAAAACCACCTTGAAATGCATCATATGTTGGATTGTTCATGCACAAATGGGTCACTGAGGAAACATGAGCAAATCACACTTTGCAAAAAATGTATTATGCACTATTATGTTCAAGAGAACAAAGTAAGTTAAAAGCATTTCCAAAAAGTCCATTGTAATGAAATTGAATTGTGATTGGAAGTCACCTAATATGAACAATTGTGCATATGCTCTCTCTATACATGGCAAAGAGGAGTGGTTGTTCAAAATGCGGAATTTATTGAATTATGTTGCTTGTAGGGAGGGACTCTAGTTCAATAATTTCAATAACAATAATTTCATTGTCATTGCTACCGACAAATGGCTTTGCTAGATGTTTAGTCCAAGTTGTGTATCGTGTTCATTATGGTTTTTATTGTAGTTTTATGCAAAGGCCCTTGCCATTGGAAAGAGAATGTATGGGCACTTTTCAGAGTGCACACCTACAAATGCTGAAAACCATGAGACTAAGAATTGCACCCAATAAAACAATAAGAGATGTGTCTTGTAGACTTCGTCATCTGGCTGTGAAAACAGTTTTGAGACACAAACAACACAACCAAATGAACAGTGGACATTTGATCACTTCCCCACCTAAATCCCAAACTGCAGACAAATTGATGGACATTCATTCCTCTCTTCCACCCAAACTAAACCTGACAGCCCAGCTGTGAAAACAAACCAATTATTCTCATGAATTGATTGACAAAGGAGAGGTTGTATACCTCCTATGTAGCCACACAAAGTCAGGCCATCTTAGAGAGCCTGCCAACTTGGAGTGCCTCTACTTTTAGACTGGACCCCTTGCGTCACAAATATTCAAATAAATTTTAACAAGTCGTTGGAGAAAATGTAACTTCAGCACTGCATACGGGACAAACCTGTAACAGAAACAGACAGTAATACATCTCTATCAGATTGTGCAGAAACAGCCAGTAACACATCTCTCTGACATTGGCAGGAAACTACCCCCATAATAAAAACTTTGAAGGTCAGCATTGTGTTCATCCCACCAGACCAAAAAATGAACATGACAAGAATGAGTGCAATCATAACCTTGTGAGTGTTGGTACCTAAGTACCAGACCATCACCTTCATCATGAATAGCAGGACTAGCTGTCATGATTCCCCACTGACTGCATCAGCCCCTGACAGTGGGAGCAGAAAAACATTCATAACTTGCTGAAAGTTATGAACAAATTATTACACAAAAACTTATGTCCTGCTGTCACATAATTGTCTGGCAGAAATGTGAAGATTCAGTCATGAGGTTGGCTAGCACTCAAGGGACTCAACCAGCTGTGAGTATACTTGAAGGCAACCATATAAATTTTGGGTGAACAGTACGTCTTGTGAGAATAAAGAAATCTCCCCACTCATGATTAAGCAAGCCAGAACTGAGGTTCAAAACTTGCAAGAAAAGGTTCTTCTTTCCTGGTTCTTCTGTCTGTATCTGGAAATCAGAAAAACCATTGAAGGGGAGAACTTGAATGAAGACCGATAAAACTAGCAGTTTGTTCACCCATACATCACCCCATACTATGGGGGAGGCGTCTAGCAGCAATATGGAAATCAGAAAAATGTTGGTTAACACCCAGTAGCTATCTCACAGATCGGCTCATATCATGAGGCAAGAAAGCAACCAAAGAGAATTTGTGGACAAGAACCCTCAAACCCTCAGGCCAGTGCTGATGTAAGCTAAAACATATGCTTGCCTCTATATAAACATGACTGATCATCTGTGACCTGATCTAATATTTTCCTTGTTGCAAGAAGCATTTATGCACGCATGGCCATTCAACAGGTAGGACATAGAGGTCAGTTGAATCTCAGACCTTATTTATTTGCAGCCACTGTTGGATGCATTCAGAGTGGTACTGATGCTTGCAAGGCAGCGTCAGCATTGAATCACCTGCTTCATATTCATGTCGACAGACCACACACCTGGAGTCAAACAACAAATTGCATTAGTACATCAGAACAAGCATCAACTTTTTACTCAGAGATACTGTCAATATCAGCTCTCTCCTGAACGAGAGAAGGGTCATGCATAGTGAACCAAAAAGACACCAGAAGAGACTGCAACATCTCAAATACTATTGAGTCATTTGATGGAATTCATCACCATGGCCCACACCCCAAGGCCATGTGGCAACTATCTCAGATGATTGAGCATGTCATTTCAACCTTCATGAAACATCCCCAATCAACCACCACTCCAACAACAGTTTTACATGAATAACAAAGATAGTGAGAGCAAGAAAGTCAGGAAGATCTCACTGTTCTTGATCATTTGAGCCATCTTGCTGAACAGGCACATATGAAGATCCTGGGAGAGCAGAAATAGCTTGAACAGACAACCCTTTGCTCTCAGTTCCAACTGCCTCTCCCAAAGCTATCAACTCCTGTATTTCAAACAGTAGGGGAGAAATCAGAACCAAAACATGGATTGCTGCACTAAGACCCTCAACACTGTTCAAAATGACAGATGTTCCCTGGATTCCCCACTAGCCCAAAAACATCAGTGGCTACTGAACATACAGAGGGGAGCAATGCAGTATGAATCTGCCCTGCTAGAGCTGGTGGCCACATAAACTAGCAGTTGACATCCACTATTATAAGAGTCTCAACAGAAACAGTGCATTGTCCAATTTTCCAACACAGCTGCCAGGAGTACAAAAATCCTGACCTCATAAGACATATTGTCAGGATCCACATCCTGCCACATGTTTTCCTGCTCAAAATCAAATTCAACAACAGCATGCTTAGTATGAAATCAAGAGCAATTCACATGATTCCATGCGCAGATATGGTAGCAAAATTGTAATCTATGTGAACAAGACTTACTGACAAAATGCAACCTATATGACTGCATATACCAATTCAAAGGAAAGTTCAATGTCTGCAACTTCTCTAACAGCAAATGGCTCACCTCAGAGTCATTGCTGTCACTCTCATCATCCACTTCCACTGCCAAACATAACAGCAGATGCCTCAGTTGACCCACCTATTACACAAGTGTATTAAATTCCTTGTTTCTCACATAGTTTAGTCCGATCTCTGAAAAACAACCACACTGCAAAGAGCAACCTGAATAAAAATTGCTTGCGATAAAATGTGGCACCTCACACCAGAAAAGGAAACAAGGACTCACGATCATGTATGCCAGCAAGTGCCATCAATCGTGCTGTGGTGTCACGATCCTCTTTCTCCTGCAGTGCCCGTGCAAATGCCTCATCACTGTCGAACAGAGATCCATCGATGTCTCCTTCTGTACTGACACCTCTTTCCAATACCTCTCCTTCCTCCTCATTTTCCTCTTCCTCTTCCTCTTCTTCCTCTTCTGCAGCCTCTCCTTCTTCCTCATCCTCGTCCTCATCCTCATCCTTGTCAGCTGGAGCCTCAAGGTCATCACCACCAAAGTCATACTGTCCTGATCCCCTACCAGTTCTGTTGAACTCATTACCCTCACTAATAATGCGTAGTAGAAGGTACGCTCTCTCCTGCAAAAGGAAAAAGAGTAGAGCAAAGCTGAGTGGCCATAGGAAACTGCTCTGATTTCAGAATCCCACCCATTGATGCACCAATTGCTTGCTTGTCACACACAGGACAAAGATCCTAAATCCTGAGCTGAACTCCTTCTTTCTGGAAAACACCTATAGTAAGTCGGCATGTGAGACATCTTGGGAACTTCTCCAAGAGAATAAGCATGGGTGCAAGTGAGTTCCTAATGAAAAAGTCGAAATCCCCATCATAAAACCATATAATGTCACATTTTTTCTCAATGAACACAACTCAAACACACAAACCCACATATCAGAGAAATCTACACGACAACAATTTGAAGGTAACATGTCAATGAGTGCAGTCAGAGAGCTATGACAGTTGCTCACAAAGTGTCAGACCATCACACTCATCATGAACAGCAGTGACCAACTGCCATGACTACCCATTGACTTCATCAGCCCCCAATAATGGGTGTTAGATAAACATATATGAACACACAAACCCAAATGATGGTCAAAGTTCTATATACAGACATCCATCTCCATAAGTATTGAGAGCTCCTCCAAAAACACATTGACAACCAAGAGTAGAGAGAGTTTTGACTGACAAACAGAGAAATACCTGCTCCTGCAGGGCTCGAGCTAAAGCCATGTCTGCATCAACCTGAGTCAGGCTTGTGAAGGGTGTTCTTTTAGCAGGGGCAATGCTTGTTTCTGTTGCAGGAACTTCTTCATCACTACTCTCCCTGGTACTCACCCCTCCTATGCTACTCTCTGTACTCTGTGTGGCCCTAACCATCTCAGCCCTCTTCACACTTTGCGAACTCTCTGGCTGATTCTCCTCCTTGCCCACATCTACATCTGTGGCTGGGGCTGAAGCTGCTGCCTTACTGTCCATTAAGACACCTCCTTTGCTTCCCCTTTTCCCCTATAACCTGACTTCACCTGAAAGAGAAAACACTGTAGGTTTAGTGGCGACATTTCTTCAATGCCTGAACCCAATAATATACAGCTATCTGCCCATTTTGCAATATCACAATTCTAGACATGCACTCTTGGGTAAGACATTAGGCAACACCCTACTGGAGCTTAAGAAACAGCAACTGCATGGTAGGGTATTGGCCTGCAACCAGTAACTATCTATTTGTAGCTGAAGAGAAAAATGAGGCCACTCCACCACAATACAAAACTCGTCCTACAGATGATGATGCAAGCACATCTATGGGGCAGAGAACAGGCTATCCATCATCTACTGAATACGAGTCTCAGATCTCTTCCTTGACAACAAACAACTATTCTCAGAACTCGGAACCAGATATCTTTTTTTTGTTTCCACTCCAAGTTGCACAACGGTCAGAGAAGCGAAGTCCTGGTCCTCTGCTTCCTACTGCAGGTTCCATGCTACACAGGTTCCAACAAGAGAGAGAGAGACACACACACACATGCACACATACAAAAACACTGACAAAGAGATGGAGACTAAAAGCAGGCGCTCAATGAAAACACTATTACTGGCAGACTGATTCCCTCAGCTTCTTCTTCGGCCAAAAGACTTTTTTTTTCCTTCTTCGAAAGCCCTGACAACAGGGAGCAAAGAAGAGAGAGAGAGAGAGAACCGAACCTACCACAATGGCAAAATAAAACACAACACTAGGAAAAAAAAACAGGTTCCAGGTTAAACAACAACCAAAAAAAAAAGAAAAGGGAAAGAGGACAAACGAAACATACCTCCTCCTGGCAAGTCTCAAAGTCCCCTGGTTTACCGCCGACCAAAGGAACCAGGCAACGGCAATGAATGAATTCCTTTCTGGTCTTTGTTTTCCGGAGACCGACTTTCTTCCTTGTCCTTCTCTTCCTCCTCACTACTATCCACACAAACGAATATGAAGAACCTGTTTTGAGCAGCAAACCGAAGACTCTTCTTCTTTGTTCCTCTTCCGAAGAAAGCGATCCCGATTCCCCTCCACCGAGAGAGAGAGAGAGAGAGAGAGAGAGAGAGAGAATCCGCGTTTGTCTGAAGGCTTTTTCTTGAAAGAAACCTGGATTTCCCGACTCAAATTGCGATGCTCACTGCGTTCAACACCACTAAAGGACTCCGATCCTTTCGCAAACAGCAGCAAGCGTGCACACTTGTGGCTCGATTCTTCTTCCGCGCGCTTCCTCTTCCGCTCCCTCGCTCGCTTCCTTCCTTCGCGCTCGCACCGCCGGCTACAAAGGAAGAAAAGGAATCCTGCCTTCCTACGCTCCTCTTTAGGGCTATTTGTAGTCTACGAACCGTATCCACATTCATATACGATAAAATATACGATTATGCGTACATGAATTCGAGAAAATACGAATTAGTACATACTCTTTTCGTCTTTTCTTTTCTCATATGGTTTTTTCTTTTTTGCTCATGGTTTTCATTTTCTTTTTCTTTTTCTTTTTTCCCCCCCATATTTGTGATTTGTAAAGTTTAGCCAAATTTGGCTATAAACAGGATATGAAACTTTAAAATAAATAAATAAATAAATAAATAAAGATTACCTTCACATTTTTGGCTACATTCTAGAACCCATAAGAGAAATGTGACAACTAGAAAAATCCAAAAAAAGAAAAGAAAAGAAAAGAATAATTTAATAAAAAAAAATATTTTTAGCCATTCTGAAATTCCTTTTAACCAAATCACTAAATTTAGCCACAAAAAAAGAAAAAAAGAAAAAAAGAAAAGAAAAGAAAAGAAAATATGGTTTTTTTTTCATTGCCTTTTTTGTTGTGGCCAGTTAAGTTATCAATATCATTATCTACAAAATTGGTTGTTAATTAGGTTATCAATAGTTGAAGGGTAAATAACTGCCAATTATGCATAAAAGTAGGTTATCAAATAAATAATTGATTCATACCCGCCAATTATTAGCCAGTTATAGGGGGTTTTAACCAAAATAATAATAATAATAATGAAATAAGATAATATTTAAAATGCTTTCCCTTCTTTTTGGTTTTTCTGTCATAAAAAATGTTAAGTGGTTTTTAGGATTGATAACCTACCTAGATGATACCCGAGTCGTCCGGGTAAGTTATTAGATTTTGAAAATTTTAATAATAATAGTCAATTAGGTTATTAATAACTGGATTGATAACCTGATTGATAATTAGGTGATATAAAAAAAAATTGGTGCCAAAAAAATAAATAGTAAATAATATTAGTTGAATTTACACTATAAAACAAAAAGTTCCAAAAAGTTCACCGACCAAATAAAATTAAAACTTAATTATTAAATTATTTTGAAATATATGTTAATTTTGATTTATTATTATTATTATTTTCAAAATCAGTTGATATAATGGATATTTTGGGGCCGAAGCACAATAAAAGCAAATATAAATTGTTCACATTTTTGCCTTTGTATATAATTAGTAAAATAATAATAAAAAATGTTTTATGAACAATTTTGCCAAATAAGAGTTTTTAACTCCTTGACTCTTTTAAATGCTTTTCTTCATTTTTTTGACATGTTTATATTTTAAAATTTTCATTTTTTTTCTATTTGGATTCTTTGCTTTGAATAAAAATATTCTTAAATCCTCATTGAATTTTAAAGAATTGTGAAGTCAAGATTTAATTAATCAACATAATCACATGGAAATTGATTTTGATCAAGTAAACAATTTAAATGTCATAATGAGCGTTTTGTTTGGTTTTTTAATTTATTGATAGCTTTTAAGAATTTATCCAAAACATTATTTTTCTCTTGTGATTTTTATACAACAAATTTTTATTTTTCTTAATTTATAAAGACAATAATTTCATGATTTAAAAAATGCATGTTTTGATTTCAATTTTTTCTTATATTCCTTGTAAATTTGACATGTTTAATCATATTCTATGAAATTTTGACTATAATTTTTGAAATTTCAATGCAAAAACTGTAAATTATAAAATAATAATGGTTGTAGTCCTAATTTTGAAATTTCAGCCAATTTTTGGAAAAAAAACATAAATACATTTTTATTATGTGGATAACTTGTTTGTTACTTGTAAAAGGTTTGTTTGATGTAATTAATTTTGAATAATTATGAATGTCTGAATAATTGGCACACAAATTACCAAAAGGAATATTAACCTTCATATAATGTAATTTTAATAATAACATCTTGTCCAAATCAAAGGTTTGACATGGTGTTGAAATAATGGGGCAACATGATAATGAATTCTTAGGTCCTAATTAGTTGAATTTCTTAAATTTTATGAAGCTCCCAAATCCTTCAAAATTTGGTGTCTTAATTTCAACAATGAAATTTCAATTTTTAAAAAAATATGTTATTAATGAGAGGTGTGCAGTTGATAACAATAAAGAAAGTATTTTTTCATAATAGGGTTCAATTTAAGGATAATTCATGATAAATTTTATATGAATTTGATTTTGAATTTGATTCAAATCACACATAATCTTTACTTTTTTTTGTTTTGTACAAGTTTGGGGACTAAATTATGACAAAAATCCATTTTGGAATTGGTGTTTTTTTATGTAGCTAAAATTAACCAAATTTTTTATAATAGAAACATGGGTGTTAAAGTAGTTTGAAAAACAAACTAAACAAAATGGAAAATGTTGTTACAATCCAACTACATTTCATGCAATGATAATTATTACACGATCATATTCATAAATCAAATTGCAACATAGGAATTCATTTCATCTAAATGCATTCTTAATGTGCTCATCTTTCATAGTAAAATTAATATTTCATTGTCATTGCATGATTGAAACATCCATATAATTGCTAAACATCAATTGACTTACAAGCTAAAGAGCACATCCAAGGTTTGAAAAATAAATCATTAAAAAATTATGTTAGGGAATTGTCACTAATGATATTCATAAACATGCATGTTATTTGTAAACATAAAACAACAAGAAATTTATTTTTTTGAATAACATGATTTTTATAATATTAGTCCAAAAACATAAAATTTTAACACATCATCCAAAAATTGAACCTTGCACCTTTAGAATACCATAGAATACCTTTAGAATCTTCTTCATTTGGTTACCATAATAAATCCAAAATATAATGGAGTACCTTTCATGCTTATTTTTGATTGTCAAAATTTTGAAATTTAAATTATTTTTTTTGAAAAATCTAAATATTTTCACAAAATTTGATGATTATCAAATCATAGATATGGCATGTTTGTATTTCAAGTTCAATGCTAATGTGAATTAGCATACTTTGAAATTTATGTTGATTGACATCATCATTCGATTTGGAATATAAACATAAATTTAAAGCTTTTTATTTTCACCTCACAACAATTATGTTAGTTCGTAAAATAAGTTCCTTGTCACTCTTTTCTTCATGATTGTAAGCCCTTTATGTTCACCATCAATGATAATTTTCACATAACAAACTTTTCAAAATTATATTATCAAATCATTGATGAAATTGACAATTACTTGTCATTTTACTTACAATTGTAATGATAAATTTACTTTAGTGTAGATAAACTTGAAAAATGTGATAATACAAAAAACATGGCTTAAGGATTTAAGGTATGAAATCATGAAAGAAGAAGCTTTGAATTGCAATAGTAAAGGATAGTTCGAATGCCATCAAACACATTTTAATTAAAATGAAAAATATTTGTAAATCCTTATTTTTCAATTGTTGCCAATGAAACTTCATGTTGAACAATTGATTTGTTGTATATTAATAGTGAAAGTGAATTGAATATTACAAATTCACTTTTTGCAAACAAAGGCCTTTTAAAATTTTGAAAGGTTGCCCCTTTCTTTCTTTCTCATTTGGGCATATATGTTAGGATGAAGGTTGAAATAATACCTTCCAAAAGGTTCCATTAACTTCAAAAAAAAAAAATTCAGAATAATAGATATTATCAAGTTTACAACCATATTATTATATAATTATTTTTCCCCTCTATTTTTCAAGAGATAATGATGATGAGGAATCATGTTGACAATATTTGTCTCAATTTTTAATCTTTTATAAGTATTGAAAAACATTTTGAACAACTCAAACTCATTTTTTTAATAGTCAAATTGAGATGTGTCCAATGACACCAAGCTCATTAAATTCAAACATATTTTAATTACTAAAGTTTCACTTTAAAAGTTCAAAAAAATATAAATAAATAAATAAATAAATAAATTCCCAAAATGAAGATGCAACCCCAAAATGGGACCTTCCTCTTGAACTCATTTTCATCTTAGTCAAATAAAAGATTTTTGTGTGTTTATTCATAATAACACAAACCTCATAGCACAAGAATGCAATTTGAAGGCCTTGAAAGTCTAGGTCCTTTGTTACACACATAACCACAAAACTCATAACACAAAACTAATGTAATTTGAAAGTCTTGAAAGTCTCCAATTTCTTCCTCATAAAGTGCTAGATACCATAATAACTCAAGAATGCAACTCAAAGGTCTTGAAAATCTCTCCTTTTCAACATATATAATCACAAAACTCTTAACACAAAAGAAATCCAAATTGAAGGTTTTCGAAAGCCCTCTCCATGAGCTTCATATAATCACAAAAACTCACAACCAACCAAAAATAAATAAAATGCAATTTGAAAATCTTTGAAAGCCTCCCCTTTTTAACACACATATACCCCACAAATAGCATAGCACAAAAGAAATGCAAAAATTTTGGAGGTTTTTTAAAAGCCTCTGCTTAAGTTACATGCAACAACAAAACTCTTTATAATTAACAAAAAGAAGTGTAATTTGAAGATCTTTGAAAGCCTTTCCTTAAGCCTTCATGTAACAACAAAACTTTCCATAACCAACAAAAAGAACTGCAATTGAAGACCTTCAAAGTCTTGTCATTTTTGATTCCTGAATGATCATCACAAACATTCAAATTCATTTAGTATAAGAAGGTGATTTCAAGGTCTTGGAAGGCTTTCCTTTTTAACACACATAAGATAGTCACCCACAAATAAAATAGAACCAAGGAAATGCCAATTTTGAAGGTCTTTCAAAATCTCACCTTAAGCTTTCATATAACAACAAAACTTCCCATAACCAACAAAAAAGAAAAAGCAATTTGAAGATCTTCAAAGTCTTTCCTTTTGGACTCATGAATGATCATCACAAACATTCGGATTCATTTAGTATAAGAATATGATTTGGAGGTCTTTGAAAGGCTCTACTTTTTAACACACATGTGTCCTCACCCTCAAATAGCATAGCACAAAGGAAATGCCAATTTTGAAGGTCTTTCAAAACCTCTCCTTAAGCTTTCATATAACATGGAAACTTCCCATAACCAACAAAAAAGAAAAGCAATTTGAAGATCTTCAAAGTCTTTCCTTTTGGACTCATGAATGATCATCACAAACATTCGGATTCGTTTAGTATAAGAATATGATTTGGAGGTCTTTGAAAGGCTCTACTTTTTAACACACATATGTACTCACCCACAAATAGCATATAACAAAGGAAATGCCAATTTTGAAGGTCTTTGAAAACCTCTCTCCTTAAGCTTCATGTAACCCAACAAGACTTTCCAATAACCAACAAAAAAAGAAAAGCAATTTGAAGACCTTCAAAGTCTTTCCTTTTGGACTCATGAATGATCATCACAAACATTTGGATTCATTTAGTATAAGAATGTGATTTGGAGGTCTTTGAAAGGCTTTCCTTTTTAACACCCACATTTATACTCACTTGCAAATAGCATAGCACAAAGGAAATGCCAAATTTGAAGGTCTTTGAAAACCTCTCTCCTTAAGCTTTCATGCAACAACAAAACTTTCCATAACCAACAAAAAACAAATGCAAAAAATGTGTTGAAGGTGTTGAAAATCTCTCTCTTCTTTTGTTTTTTTTTTTGACTAATGGGAGTAAATCGACAAGACAAAGATTCACATACCACACAAATTTCTTTGAAAAGGATTTCATGAGAAACACTTGACACAAAGTACTTTACAAAACAAAACAAAAAAAAAACTTTGAAAGTTTTGTTTTGAAGGAGAAAGGAAGACAACTAGTGCAAGATTTGCTTCTTGTTCTTGTTGTTGTCGTTGTTGCACTTTTTTCACAAGTGTGATTTTGGAAAAGAAGAAGGAAAAAAGAAGAAGAAGAAAGAATGCTGGAATTGTTGTTATTGTACCTTGTGGGAAGTCTAGACCTTCTGGAAACAAAGATGAAGGATGCAGGATTGTTGTTGTTGTTGTTGTAGTACCTTTGTTACAAGTCTGCCTGTCAGGAAGAAGAAGAAGAAGAAGAAGAGCAAGAAGAAGAATGCATGATCATGTGTTTGTTGTCAGAAGTCTGTCTTCCAGAAAGAAATAAAGAAAGAAAGAAGAAGAAGAGTGCAGGAAGTTTTGTTGTTGTTCGTTGTTTGTCGGAGCTTGTCAGTAGTCTGCCGTTCCTTCAAAAGGAATGGTAACGCTTGTTTGTTTGTTTCCTCGTTCCGTCTCCAGGTTCTTGCAGGAAGCTGTCGTGGTGACGCATGTCCACAGGCAGCGACGATAAGCGCAACAACGACACATCTGCTTTGGTACTTAACTACCACGTGTTGCCGACTCGGGAGAGCATGCATGGCATCCATGACGTGTGCGACGATCACTGGGAAAGACTTCTCCGTGTCTCTCTCTCTCTCTCTCTCTTTCTCTCTACTGTTGTCGTGGTCGTGCTTCTTGAACACTGCCTAAGAAACCGTTGTCTGTTTGCATCGTCTTCTCTTGTCCAGTTTGATGATGCATCACGCTGGTTAGCATGCGACAATTTTCCGTTTTGTCGAGATTCTTCTTTCGATAGAGATCGAGGATTGTCTTCATCGGTGTGTGTGTGTGTGTGTAATTGTAAAGCTTTTGCCTCGGCGTGCGCGGTTTCTTTCTCAAAGCAAGCAAAGAAAACACAATATGGGAAGAATAAGAGGAAACAAGAGCAGGGTGAGTGGGAATAATGGCAGGGAGAAGCTACAAAAGGAGGTGCGACATCGCAGGCATAAGGAGCGACAGAAGGCGGCTCGCTCGAGTTTGCTGGACAGGATTCGTGATTTCCTCACGGCCGATTCCTTCATGTATGGTCCCTTGTTGACACAACAGCCGAAGTTTCCCTCTCTGTCTACAGACTCCCCTCCTGTTCCGCTTTCCCACGGTATGTATTCTCTCTGTCTGCTTTCTCTTCCCACAGAAAAAGAATTGTTTGCAGATTGCAAAGCTTCGAGCAATGAAGTCTACACTCTGTTGCAGTATTCTTTCTGAATTCCTGCACAACGGCAGTTTTACTGCAGCGGCAAAGATCGCAGTGAGAGTTTGATGAATTTGTCTAGGGTTGTTGTTGTATATGGGCTTCGCATGCAGGTGGAGATCATGGACATGGTGAGACTACAGGTGGTGCAGCAACAGCTGCAGGAGAAGCAACAGCAGCAACAGCTGATGAGCAAGACAAAGATGTCACAGAAGCTGGAAGAACCTCAGCAGTACAAAGTGGGGATGAAGAGACAAGCAAGCTCTATCAAGGATCGAGATCAACAACCACCACCACATTCGTGTCTGTGCAACAGACTGTGAAAATCCCTGCTGCAGAAGTCGCCTCCTCTCCAACCACTGCTGAATTGCAGCAACTGAAAAGAGTTGCACAAGCACACATGCGGGAACTAGAAGATGAGCCGTTTCTGCTGCTTGGGGAGCATGAAGAGGGCACATCTTCCATGACTGGATCCCATGACTACAAGGAAGATTGTATTCCTTTGGACCATGAAATCGCACAAAAGGTACAATCCATGCCACGCCACAAACCCTGTCTCAGCACTTTTCTGGATTCATGACACTGCGCAACCATCCCAGAACCAAGTCTCATCACTTTCTGGATTCATGGCATGGTTTTATGGTGAAACCATGCCACAACCATGTCTCAGATCACTTTCTGGATTCATGGCATGGCACAACCATGGCACATCACTTTCTGTAGCTTCAGAAAGAGAATTATGCTATCAATCAAGTGTTTAAACAGCAGTTGAGTTGCTTCACCACATTCTCAAATTTTGGACCCATGTATGAGATGGTAGACAGACCTGGTTGAGCTTTGAATGGACTTCACTGTGTAAATATGGGTTGGGTTTGCTGTATCTTTTGTTTTCGGTAAGTGCAGGTAGCAAAGATGCTGGTGTGCAAAGTAGGGGGCAGGTACTCAAAGGAGTTGGGAATCAATCTGGATGTGGGTGATGTGGAAGTGGAGAGATGGTTTTTGGCGGTCACTCTCTTTCACCGGCATCTGACTTTTGATGTACTGAAGCAGACCTTCAAGGTACATATGTAACAAATGTTGATGTTGAATCTAAGCACAATTCTCATCGATTTTGATTTGTGTATGTGTGGTTGAAACTCCTTTTGGAAACACTTTTTGCCTGTGTTGGTTCCAATCTGTTCTGGGAGGAAAAGAAGTTGGTCTAATCAGTGGTCTGAATTGAACTCTGGGTTGTGCAGAAACTGGGAGATGCTGGTATTGCAAGTGTGGCAGACTCACTGAAGTTGGAGGAGAGTGAAGTTGCAGACATTCTGGAATCATCAGGCTACACCACTTACAAGCACAGGTGTATGCTTTTTAACATGAATTTTTCCTCAGGCACTTCTGGGCATTGGAGCAGTTTTCTCTCATGTTGGATTTATGCTGTCATCCTCTTTCTCCTACTGCTGTCTTGCCTTGCATTCTATGTTCTTGGCATCACTTTTATGTTGGGTTGTGTGCATCTTGCTCTGAGCCTTCTGTGAACAGTAGTCATTTTCTTCTGTTGTGAGCTACTGCCGCTTATTTCATGTGGTGTCTAAAACTGTCCTCTCTAAACATGCATCTGCAAAGGATGCAGGGCAGCAGCTCGGTTAAGAAAATTGGCAATGCAATTGGAGGTAGATTACAAGGGCAAGGTGTCCTCCATGAGGACCATGCTTGATGCAAGTGAACTAAGTCGGCAAATCAGCAGCCTGCATGGCTTGAATTCCCACACTGCCAGCATCTTCTTGAGGTACTCTTCAGTCTCTTTCATTAGTTTGGGGAGTCACTAGACTGCATGTGGAAAGAAGATTCTTGAGTGGTCCACTGCTTCAAGAGCTAAATATGGCCAAAAGTGTGCACCTTCGATCAAAGTAGACAAGGGTATCTTCATCTGTGCATCAAATATCTGGAGTTGAACTGTTTATTGGGTGTTCTTTTGTATGTTTAGGGAATTGCGAGGTGTGTGGCCTGGAATATCTTTAAGTTATGACAGGCGCACTACCAGAGCTGCTGCACACTTGGGTCTTCTAGATCCGGATGCTGATGATGCTTCCAACAAGTTCACAAGGGGCTTGCAGAATTCTTTGAAGCCTATTGCTCATGCAACAGGTATTGTCATCACAAGCCCTGGATTGGGAAATCACTTGTATCTTTGTGGGTAGGTCACACAGGAAGGGGGTTGGATGTAGGGTGCTGAAATCATTCTTACTCTGAGTTTCCAGTTTTGCCCTGACCTACAGTGCTGGATGCATTTTCCACATTACCTTAACCATGAGAAGCCTCCAAAGTGACAAAGATCTTAGAATGCATGGGCTTGAATGTTGTGGGTACATAAGCTTGAATGAGTCCTGGCCTCAATGATAATCTGCCATCATTGACTTATCACCGGATTAGATTTGACAAGTTTCAAGTTTAATTCCTTTTTGCATTCTCAAGTTTAATTGAGCGTACTTGCTTCAGGAGTTGGGTGCTGACTAGGAGAGGACGCACTGGGGGTGGTGGATGCAGGAAAAGATGAAAGGGATCTGGAAGTATCTCTTATGAAACTAGGCCTTTCTCATGAACGCCATTATCGGGATTGCCCAGGTGGGGTTGCCTGTAATTTTCTTGCCTCCGATGTGTAAGTAGAAAACAAAAATAATGGAGGTAAACCTGTGAAATGCATAGGTTTATTGAACTTGGATATCACCAGATTGAAATGATGACAATGTCCTCAAAGCTTATTTGGAGATATTGCCCTCCAACCTGAGAGTGAAGAGTGTAACAGATATGACATTGTAGAGCACAGAAGGGGTCACGTTTTTTGTCTAGTGATGCACATACCATTGTGAAAATGGTAACACTTTTTTGTATCTGATCAAGTTCTTGTACATTTTTGTCCAATAATTTACAGTTTCTGCTGACAGAAAGCGGTTGTACAATTACTAGAAAGCTTCTGGAGAGCAGATCTTGTGTATCATGTTCTCCTGCATTTCCTGCTCTCAATCTCCACAGTTGGTGTTTTTAAACTGGCATGTTTATGCAGGTCATTTTTAGATGTAAGAATGAAGTGTTTAGTTTTGTGATCTAATAATACTCTTTGTCAATTTGCTGCCTGGATAAAAATGCATCTTTGTTCCCTACTGGGGAAATATGCAGCTGGGTGTCTTTTGTGGGTCTCATGCACCAGCTTGAAGTATGGCTTTTTATTTTGTCTTTTTATCACGCACTTATATTCCTGAGAGCTGTCAAAGTTTCAATTGAAGACGAAGACCACAGGCATTTTATATGGATGGAAGATGGTTTGTTGACTTTGCCCAGAGCAGAAGAGACTCGGCAGCCATGTAGGATTTGGGATACAATTTTGGGTTCAACTGGGAACCAATTTGTGGGTGAAAGCTGGAGACCTAGCTGTACTCTTTTCTGTGCAGGTTTTTGTAACCAAATCAATTTTGCACACCATGGAGTGTCATGAGCACAGATGGGCAAGAGGGAACCACCAGCCACAAGTGCACCATGAGGGATGGATGCTGGGTGGACAGGCAGGCAAACACTTATTTCATTCAGTTGCAGTTCTATAGTTAACCATGGGGTTGAGCTCAGTCACAGTGTTTAGTACGAACCGATCTGGTAATCCACTAGCCCTTACTTACTTGCTAACCATTTACATGCATCTATTCATCGAGTATTGTCCTACCTACTTACATACTAGACCTATTTTTCACAGGACAGGTTACCAAGGTGAAAAACCCAACTTCAACTCAGTTGTTGGATTTCCATACACAGCTGAGTAATAAGAGGCTTCCAATGGATGGTGCACTGGTGACTGTCAGTTCGCTCTACTTGAAAGAGAAGAGGTCCCTACCTCCTCAGGTAAATCTGCACCTCCACAGTTGCTTACTTGCCAACCCATTTGGTTTTCTATCAAAGTCTGTATCTGTGCAAATTCTGCCACATGATCAACCCTAAGTTGTGCAATAGATTCATTTGTGAATCATACACTAGACATCACCATCTAGAGAAGAAGCTTGGGTGATAAAACCTGTTGGTTTTGTTGGCTCTGCCTGCAAGGAAACGACAGACTATGGGATTGATGCGATATTGCCTCCGGTGATATCAGACTGGTATGTTTCTTCCATACCAGTACTACCATAGTAATCTAGCAGGTTGGTTGGGCGAGAAATTATTGCGAGAAACAAAAATTCAGAAAAATTTGAGAAATTATTAAGGTGTACTTGAACAAGTAGAATGCAACACCTTAATAATTTCTTCATGGTTATATCAAAATCTTAGGAGAAAATATATTAAATATTCAGCATCGAAGTGCAGAACCATTACACAATGAATCTCAGGTTCTACATGTGATTAGTTTGAGGTCTATTGCACCAACATATTAGCAAGTGTTAGTGTCTCTCCATGTCTAGTGAAAGCAATTCATTAAGGTCAAATTTTTTATATTATTCAAATAATTATTTTGATTTTGAATAAAAGCTAATAATTTGTGATTAATTTGTGTATTGCATTACTATTATGTATAAAATTATTAAATGAATGTATGATAAATATAATGTACATGTCTTTAAGTATGTATGTATTTATGTATGTATATATGGCATACATTGTTTAAACATTATTATTAATACTTAACATGTAATGACCAATGTATTACAAAAATATTATAATTAAAATATAATATAGTATTGCTTATTAACATAATATAGTTATTTTATAATGTAAAATGAAGTATGAATACTGATTTTATTATTAATTAAGATAAATGATTTTTTCACACTTTATTTTTGTTTGTTGTAAACTCTTTTGCATAATCAAATGTTGCAACTTGTCAAATCACTTTTTTTTTTTAATGAAGAAATGTTTTGTGAGTTGTTATTAAATAATGAAAACTTAAATATGTTTTCTTTTAAATATGATTTCAAATGGAAACGATTGTGAGTCAAATGTAAAGCTTTGATGAAAGCAACTTGTGCACTTCCACGTCTTGGGCAATCACTTTTCTTTGGCTAAAACTTTTCCAATTTTAGCTCCACTTTCAATTCCCATTTGAACTTGAATTTGACAAATTGTGAGAAGTGCACATGGATTGAAGATTTTGCTTTATTTGCGATTAGTTTTACTTAGCACCACCAATCATAAAATAGCAAAGAGGATCGAATGTACAACTTCTGCATTAGAGCAAAGACAAAAGAGTCATCCCTCAAGTAAAATTATTTTCACCTATTCTTTCCCTAAACCCTGAAGCTATTGAACACGAACATGTGCAGACCAAAACCATCTCAATCTATGATGTCCAAAAAAAAGGTAGTCATTTGAGCAACCACCATTTTTTATGTCAAAGAATAGTTCATACACAAAGTCATACTTATTCTTATGAAAGATTGAACTTTGAGCATGAAAAGAATGTCGACTTTCTATCTATACTGAGTTTTGGGCAAGAACCTATTACCTGAAAACATCACAAGAGCAATAGAATAGTATACAGTCAATTGATTTCCTCATGTGTGTTTGTTTTCCACTACTGACTGGCATAGACTACCACTACTACAGTTTGAAGTTTCTGCTGCTACATCCTGTCAGCAAGATTGTGTCTTTGTAGTCTATGGATTGCTAGCTGCGCAGCTGGTAGTTTCCGCTGAACCTGCTTCCAAATCATGTTTACAGCATCATCTGTCTTTGGTGGGTGTTGGTAGTGAAAATGATGTGACACTTCCTTGAGCCTCTTCCACATCCGGAGCCAATGCTCTTTGTCAATGTTGCGTAAATAGTTCAGAAGATAGTCTCTAGGGCGGATAGCTTCCTCAGCTGAGAAAAACAATGCAAACTCTGTGTAGTCAAGTTCATCCTCAAATGGCAGTTCGATTTTATCGCTCACAATGACAGGGACACAGTGGCTCACAATCGCGTCAAAAAGGCGACAAGATGATGGTGTGTCTCCAGCTGGATGCAAGCAAAAGCGTGATGAACGCATACCCTTAGTTGCCTGCAAAAAAGACCGGGGCACAATAATAAATCCATTAGCAAGGAGGAGTCCTATGCCATACAGCCATGACCCAATAGCATTCACACATCTACAGATGTCAATTTCTTTTAAGGAGGCAAGAGTTGTTGAGGACCCAAAAAGTTCACTCTGTTTCCTACATGGCTTCAAAGAATATTGGAGAAAACTCAGAAACCAGAGTTCAAGGGCAGCTAAAAAGGTCAGGTGAGATTGCAAAAGAATGAATACCTGCTCCACCCCTTCCTCTGAGGGGAGGCTATTCACAAAGTGCACATCTGTTCTGTTCTCTAAAAGTTTTGCCAGTTTTCTCCTCACTGTTCCATCCTGTTGAATGCACCATCCAACAATGCCTGATGCGATGACAAAGAAAAAAAAACGATGATGGACTCTCTCACATTGTTGGATGATATTGCAAGCATGCAAGCACACAACATGAACTTTGGTAAGAAAATGCAAAAACAAATGCAACATTATCCCACAGGACAAAAATCTAACCTCTCTTCTCAATTCAACACTGTGCTGAAATCTGGTGTCTATCCAACAGCCAACATTGAACTTTTTTTCTTTTTTCAGGTCTTGCTAGAATTTAAGTTGAAACCAACAACCATGTGCACAAAAACTGGAGGAATTTATCTTTGATCTTCGTGCCACTTGCAAAACACATTCATGGATTGAAAGAACCATAGATGATTGCAGAAGCAAAATCTGTACTCACGTCCTTGCGCTCAACTCTTCCTTGGAAAAATAAGAGGATGTTCCTGGATGCAAATGGGTCAGCTATGCTGTCATCACCATCCTCTTTCCACATGGGCACTACATGCTCATACGGAGCTACAACATCCTTCTGTAGCCGCGCAATCTCCTTTGGATACCTCCCAAAATCTGCAACTATGAGAATTGAGTCTTTAATCCTCTCTCTGTAATACCTGTCCATAAATAACCCAACACCTCCCCCACTGAAGTCTCAATCATTGACAAAATGTTCAGTTTGTTGACAAAAGAAAACCACCGCAAAGTGTTCTCGTACTAAAAAAACCATCGTAATTTGTTTTTCTCTCTTTGCTTCTCAAACTGGTCTCCAAATGTTGCAACACTCACTGTTGTTTTCTCTCATGAACAATACTGACAAAGCAGAATTGTTTTGTTACTGAATCCTAGAATTAGCAAGCAAGCAAGCAAGCTGGAGACAGAGATAGAGACAGCAACAGAGACAGTTTCAGAAACCATCTCTGAAAACAGTACCTAAACGCATTTGGATGATGTGCAACGATGACATGGTCATGCCCTTGAGACGCTTGCCACCATTTCGACTCCATCAGCATTTCCACCACACCCATCTGCAACCACCCCCCCAAATTACTGAGACGAGCTCAAGAATGCCCATATACTTTGCCATTGTTACTGATCACAGAGCTTGACAGTAGTGTGGGTTTCTCTTAGTTTCCAAGATGACACTGATATTGCTGAGCTCGACAGTAGTGTGGGTTTTTCTTAGTTTTTGAGATGACATGGATATTGCTGAGCTTGACAGTATTGTGGGTTTTTCTTAGTTGCTGAGATGACACTGATATTGCTGAGCTTGACACTAGGGTTGGCTTTTCTTAGTTTTCAAATGACAAACAGAGGCACAGAGAGAGAGAGAGAGAGTTAGAGAGTAGCAGCAGCAACAGCATACTTGGAGAAGTTCATCAATCTTGGCTTCAGGTCCAAGCATAATACGACCGTAAGTGTTGAAGGAAAGTGATGAGAAGAATGGCACAAAGAAGACATCAGCTTGCTCTGGATCCTTCACTCTCACTGCTGCCTTCTTCTCCTTCTTCCCATCATGATTGTGAGATGGGTCATGGTCATCCTGCAGCATGTCCAGCATCATCCAGTATTCCACACTATGTTGTCTGTTGACTCCCCATCTGGTCTTTAGTGTTGGAGCAACCTCTTTGTCTGTCCATGGAAGCTCCTGGTTGATCCCATCACCCTTCTTCACCATCCCCAGATTGTACTTCCGAGGCAAATCATACATAAAAACCTTGAGAGGTGAGGAGCATTCAATGTCTGCATCCCGAATCCTCACCCCAACATCATCCCCATCATCATCATCATCCAGATTCATAGCAGAAACTGATGATGATGATGATGATGATGATTCATCCGAGAGATTCCCACTCTGCCAAGATCTTATACTTTCGCGAATCGTGCTGAAAGACAAGGAAAGAGATCTGGCCTCAGGGTAAATCACAGACGGAAGCAGAAGAAGGGCTGCAACACAGATGCTTGTGAGCACCAAGATCACCGGCTTCTTCATCATCATCCCCTTGCCTCCTCCCATCACGATAATCTTCTTCTTGGGTACCCCAGCTCCCTAGTCCCCGAGCTTCCCGTCCGTGATCGCGGGACACACGCAGTTTCAACCTCCTCAGGTCCTCCTCCTCTCTAGGACTTGAAGAACTCCATGATCTTGTCGCTCCTCTGCGCCGCGGACTTCATGATTTCCGATCTGCGTACTTGCGCTTGAAACCAGAGAGGAGGAGGAGGAGGAGGAGAAGAGAACAACCCTCCGCTGCTCGATTCGCACTTCTTTCATTCCAATTTTCCAGCACCCAACAAAAGCTTCTTCTTCTTCTTCGTCCAGATTGCTGCAAAATCCTGGCGCTCTGACTCATGGATGATGTCTAGAATCTTCTTTGCAGCATTCCGCATTATTATTCTTGCTCCTCCGACATTGCTCCGCCTCCTCCTGCTCCTGTTTTCGAAACACCGTAGAGTCTCAGCAAACATCATCCTAGAGATGAATCATTTTGTCACAACAAGTACCCAAATGGAGATTTCTCAAAATTCCCTCACAAACAACACAAGAAGAATGCGAGGAGGTGAAGGAAAAAAAGAATCTCACCCATTACAGGACTACTGCAAAAGCTTTGAAGCAGCAGAAACGAAACAAAGGAGGAAACAGATCCAGGAACCCCAAGACACGAGAGAATTCTACCCCAACCCATTCATTCTAGAACTAGATTCATTCAATCCATCAGAGTCCAAATGCGCACCAACTTCATCGCCTCCGCCGCTGCCGCCGCCGCCGCCGTCATGGTAGTCTTAGTGGAGGATCTGGATCTCTTTTCTTTCTTTCCACAACAAAACACACATTGAGTCACATGTACAAGTGCATTAGCAGAGCATGTTTGTTGTTCACACGACTGCTGCATGCAACAACAACTCCATCTCTCTCTCTCTCTCTCTCTCTCTCTCTCTACAGCAATTGTCAAAACAGTCAAAAGACACAAGAAGCCCAGATCTCTTGTGAAAAGCACTATGGAGGGAAGGAAGGAAGGAAGGGCCCCACAACAACAACAAGTCCATAATTCTGGGAAGCAGAGGTTGTCTGACATACTCCACACTTTCTGGCAACCTCATCATGAGTAGGTGAAAGGAGATAAGAGAGTGAGAGAGAGAAAGAAAGAGAGAGATTTGGTACAAACAAACAATTTCAAAAATATTTTTTTCTTGTTGGGCATTTGTCTTGCAATTGTGTCAAGATCGATTGATTGATGTCACACTTAATTCATTGCTTTTGTTTAGTGTTTGTCATTACAAGTCTTGCAATTGGGTCAAGTTCGATATCACAATTTCATTTGTTGCTTTTGTTTAGTGTTGTTTGTGGGGTTTGCAAGTCTTGCAATTGGGTCAAGTTCAGTGTCACATTCAATTCATTGCTCTTGTTTAGTGTTTGTGGGTTGCAAGTTTTGCAATTGGGTGAAGTTCGATGTCACATTTAATTTGTTGGTTTTGTTTAGTGTTTGTGGTGACAAGTTTTGCAATTGGGTGAAGTTCGATGTCACATTTAATTCATTGCTTTTGTTTAGTGTTTGTGGGTTGCAAGTCTTGTAATTGGGTCAAGTTCGATGTCACATTTAATTCATTGGTTTTGTTTAGTGTTTGTGATTGCAAGTCTTGCAATTGGGTCGAGTTCAATGTCACATTTAATTTGTTGCTCTTGTTTAGTGTTTGTTGTTGCAAATCTTGCATTGGGTTGAGTCAAGTTCGATGTCACATTTAATTCGTTATTCTTGTTTAGTGTTCATCGTTGCAAGTCTTGCAATTGGGTCAAGTTCGATGTCACATTTCATTCGTTGCTTCTGTTTAGTGTTTGTGGTTGCAACTCTTGCAACTTCATCAAGATTCATGCTACATATAATTTGTTGTTTATGTTTAGTGTTTGCCAAAAAAAATTCAGTTAATTTTGTTTTCTAACATCCTTAGAAAATGAAGCTCCCACACCCCCCTCCACCCAAGATTGATTGCACTCCCAAAAATGGACTTAAAAGCAAACAAACAAATTGTTTTGTAAACTTCAAGGCTTTGACATGCCTCCAATTCCATACCTAGGGTAAAGTGACCCTGCTTTGGGCCTTTCTTTCATCCCTCAACCCCTCTTTCAACCTCTATCTAAGGCATTGTTGGTATCTGCAAAGTAAGGAAATTTTATTAAATCTGGGTATTAAAAATATTGAAACTCAGGATTAAATGCACCTGTGGTTCAAAAAATAATATTTATAGTTGTAGTACACACAGCA
>Ga0116231_10001105_pt1 | contig 53721 bp, 55 predicted proteins | sample S1TSphgellanicum_2_FD_89695 | JGI IMG/M metagenome (GOLD analysis project Ga0116231, IMG submission 89695) | Host-associated microbial communities from peat moss isolated from Minnesota, USA - S1T2_Fd - Sphagnum magellanicum MG | ecosystem: Host-associated > Plants > Peat moss > Unclassified...
CCTGGTTATTCATCTTACTTGGGCTGGATGTCTTCCTTACTTCTCCTCCACTCTATAATATAGTCCCTGTCTCCTTTTTGTCCATTCTCAATTAATGTTTCTTATTGCAGTGACTAGTTACGAAGATCAAACTAATATACAAAAAATAGCATCTATTGCTGGTCTTGATGGGAGAAGAGTTAAAAACAGCTTGGAGAGTTTATATAAACTTGGTTATTTACAACGCCAACGAGGTGGAAATTATCGACTTGGAAATTATACTAAACTCTTAGAAAGATGGGAAACAGGTTATATAGAAGACCTGCGAACAGAACTTTTAATAGACAGCTTTAATCCGATAAATATGGACTTAGATAATATCTTTGATAAGATAGTAAATATTATCCCATCCTATTTACAAAAAATATTTATTGGGGGAGAACTAGGTGCTGCACTATTAACTAATTATTTAAGACCAACTAGCGCTATTATTTATATCCCTAGATAGAACTTGATATAGAAGGTAAAAAACTCTTTCTTTAGAGGTATTGAAAAATTCCCTTCGTCCTTGATATCATATTATTAATAATGGGAGTGTGACTAAAAATAATTTATGTATAGACGCACTTCTATTATCAAGGATATCGGCGGGAAAAACCACTTTCATCATCCTTAAGACGTAGATTCGTGCCATTTTTCTGTGTATATTGCTCTAACCATATTTTGATGGAATACTTTAATTGTTCTTTCTGAGTTATTTCAATTCCTTGAGGGTCAAAGCGATCGCGATAGTAAAGTTCCACCAGTAGAGTCAAATCATCCAGCAAATCTAGATCGGGTAATTCCGATCGCAAACGCCCAAGCCAATTTTTCCAAGATTCAGACGAGTGACGTACTAACCCTTGCTGATTAAGCGCTTGTTCGATTAAATAAAATTCTGAATTTGGATCAATTTGAGCAGACTGGACAATGACAGGGGATGATGATTGTCTGGGGTGAAATCGACCCAGCCATTTTTTAGGGGATGATTTGCGCATCAAGATAAAAATTAGGATAAAAATTAGGAGTGGTAGAACTATCCACCATCCATACTTGAGACTATTATTAGTTTTCAGATACTGTAAACCCTGGGAAAACCTCCAACCGCAAAAGGAGAAGAAATCAAATATCAATCCCCATTGATTGACTGTTGAATCTTCCAAACTCTCCCAATTGGCAGGTGTTGTATCTAAAGTTTGCCATTTATGATTTACATATACCATCGACCAAGCGTGAGCATGGCGACTACGAACAATATATTGGTTTTCTAACGGGCTAAATTCATGAACTGAATATCCTATAGTATAGCGGGCGGGTATTCCAGCTGCTCGGAGTAAGAGTGTAGTAGCAGTTGCGAAATATTCACAATGTCCAGCATGAGTTTGGAGTAAAAAATGGGATATTGGTGTGGAATTACTTTCTTTACCAGCGAGTGTTAAGGAATAAGTGAAGTTTTTTTGAAAAAACCTTTCTACTCGATTGACAATTTCCTGGGGTGATTTTCCTGAGAGATGAAGTTGTTGGATGATTCGATTCAGTACTGGTCTTTCTGTATTAGGTATACGCAAATCCCTTTCTGTTGGTAGACTATCTAGAGGGAAGTTGGGATTAAACAGGAATTGGTAAGCGATCGCCTCAAATTTTCCTGTTACTTTAATCGTACCATATCTATTTTGCTCCATTTGACTAACGGGTAATTGGTCAATTTCAAACGTCCCATCCGCTAGTTTTAATAAACCGCTCCCATTCCTGAGGGGAGTAGAAACAGTAATCGTTGAATTGTGAATTGGTTTTTTTCCCAAACGCCAAGTTGTCCCATTATTATCTGGGTTCACAGTAGTAAAACTTGACTGGGCTGTAATCCAGCTAGAAAATTGATATTTATCATAGACTGCTTCCCTCAATAAGAGAGGGAAAACCTGCGGATTAGGAGAGCTAACCCGGAAGAGAATATCGTTGGATAATTTGAGTAAACCGATATCACCTATATTAGTTCTTTGTTTGGCTGAATCTGTTTCCTGTTGATTATTTCGACTCAACCAAGATACAACACGATCCTCTAATGCTAGGTCAAGTTGGTGGAGGAAAAGATGTCCCATAAATCCCATACATCCAGCAATCAGAATTAAACTCAGCCAAATACTAGGTGAATATCTTTGAGAGCGGACAGTCCAAAGCGCCAGAGATGAAAGTATGAACATCCCTATATAGAAATAGATATCTTTACTGTAGACAGCGCTAGCAGACAAAAGACAAAGAGTAAAAAAGGGGAATGTTAAATCAAAAGGTAAGGGATAAGATGATTTTTCTGGAGTTTTATTTTTAGAGTATAACTGAGCTACTAACAGAGGGAAAAGAACATTAGGAATCCACTCTAAAATAGTATCGACAAAATAGATTGTCCAATTGGTGATTAAAAGATAAATAAACAAAATTATAAAGAGTAACCAGCATAAACGATAAACTCGTTTCACATCAGCAACTGATAAATCCCATTGGTAGGGAATAAAATATGAACATTCTACAATGAGAGCAAACGGGATAGCTAAAATCCATAATCCCGTTTGCAAACCCCAGAAAATTAAAGCAGCACCCAGGAGAAATCGAGGTATTTTTATATTTTGCATAATTGTTCTTGAATTTTACCTAAAGTTAGAATGTGGAAACTTGTAAGTTGATCGTTAATTAATTCTGGATACATATTTTGCAGATTATGATTAGCGTCTACGACTATTATTACCAAAGTATGTATACCCATTTTTTGCAGATAGTCGATTAATTTTTTCCGTTCCTCATCCCAAGAAATTAAAATGCAAATACACCCACTTAATAAAGAAATTCTCTCCATTACTGTCGATATAATAGACTCAAAGTACTTGTGTTGACAAGGTTCAATTGATGCAAGGATTTCTAACATTTTATCAGTGTGATTTATTCCTCTCCCAAATGTAAAACAATAAGCTTCATGACCGACAAACATTAAGTCTAATAAAGATTCTTGCGTTTGTACGTCCCACGCCAAAGTTGCAGCGATCGCAATTGCTTCTTCTAGAATTTCGCTATAAGGGATATTTTGAAATGTATCCAAAATCAGCGCATGTCGAACAAAAAACTCTTCCTGTTCCTCTTTGACAATTGGTTTGCCAATTTTCGCCCAACTTTTCCAATGAATTTTGCGTAAGGAATCTCCGGGACGATATTCGCGCAAAGACCTAAATTCCTCAGCATCTCCTATAGATAAAGTAGCAGCGATTCCACCAGATTGATATCTCCTTCTACCTGGAAGTTGGATTGGTGGTAATTTGTATAGTTTGGGAAGAACTAAAAAAGATTGTGGTAAAGAAATATGCGCACAAGCACAACAAAGACCAAGAGGATCGAGTCGGAGTACAGTTAATCCAGATAGTTTGACTACACCCCGATGAGTTGGCGTTATTTCCATGGAAATTTCTGTCTTCCCTTTGGGTGTTAAAGTTGGGAGGTCGATGATTTTAGCTGAAGCTCTTTGTTTGCGAGCAACTAACCACCGCCAACGCGCATATATTCCTAAAATAATCGAAAAAGATTGTCTTTCTCTCAATACAGGAGTTTTTTCAAACTCCCTAAAAGTAGGACGAGGATCGACAAAATCCTCCCACAGTTTTAACCCAGATTGAATTTTGTCGGTTTTTTGCTGGATGATTATCTGGTATTTTATTTTGGTTCCTACGGTGGTGAACCGGGGAAGAGTCCGAATCGCGGTAAAGTGAAACCGGAAAAATAAACTGTAGGCGATCGCGATCGTCATCACTGAGAATACAAAAGTGAATATCTGGTAATTTAAACTTTTGCTGGTCTCCATCCCCAAAAGTCCAGAGAACAAGAGATAAACAAGCAGTTTGAATCCAGTGGGAGTGATGCGCTTCCTCAACCGATATTGAATCCCTGAACCAAAATAGAAAAGATAATAGGTCAGATTTCGCATGACTTGAAAAATAGAAATGCCAAAATGGCGAGACGGATTAACTATATTTTGCTTTACTGCAAATCATTTTATCTAAAACGCGCAGTAGACTCCCCTGCTACAGCCGCACGGCCATAACAGGGGAGTCTACTGCATTCAAAAATGTTTTCTCTCCTTATTAACTCAAGCTGGGAGAGAACCTTGATTGAATGTTCCCTTACATAGTAGATGCTGAAAAACTCCTCCTCCTCTGTCTTAAGGATGAGATTACCAGAAATTTTTCTTCATGGCTCGATTATGGTATAGCTACAATTAAAGCTATAACTATTCAGGTTAATCATACTCACCACTCTAGTTCCTCTTTCTTCAACCCTACACCCTACACCCTTCTTCTATATGCTCATCAGTCCATTGACATTAAACTTAGACACCACTCACCTGACAGATGAACAGTTCTATCAACTTTGTCAAAATAACCAGGAGTTGAAGTTTGAGCGCACTGTCCAAGGAGAATTAGTCATTATGTCACCAGTCGGAGGAGAAAGTGGTAATCGAGAGGTAAAGTTAATTACCGACTTAGAAATCTGGAATCGCCAAACCCAACTGGGTTACACTTTCAGTTCCTCTACTGTGTTTAAATTACCCAATGGCTCAGACAGGTCGCCTGACGCAGCTTGGATTCAACGCGATCGCTGGTTAGCTTTGACCAACGAACAAAGACGCAAATTTCCCCCCATCGCCCCGGATTTTGTGGTTGAATTAAGGTCAGCTACAGATGAGATTAAACCGCTACAACAGAAAATGACAGAATATATGAGCGCTGGAGTAAAGTTAGGTTGGTTAATTAATCCCCAACAACAACAAGTGGAAATTTATCGATTAGGACAAGATGTAGAAGTAATCTATTTACCCGCAGAATTATCAGGTGAAGATTTATTGCCAGGATTGAGGGTAAATTTACCTCTTTATTGAATCCCTACGGAAAATACAATTGTACTAAGTCATAAAAAAGGAATATCCAACTGCTTAACCATAAAAGCATAATCACCCTTAAATTTTATGGGAAATTACAACTAGATCGAGGACAAGCATCTGAAGCTTTTACTAGTTCGCAAGAGGCGATAAAAGAGGTTCCAACAAGCAGAGGATTCTGCTTATGTCAACAGTAATCGCACTTCCCGCAGATGCGCCTCTATTGGAGAATGATATTAAATTTCGTATTACCAGTATTTTGATGCTGCCAAAAGCCCATGATATATGGCTTTGACAAATTTTCCAACCTTATTATATATCTACACATAGGTTCAGTATATTCGTTTAGAATAGCCCTCTTCTATCCCTATGTCAAAATAGATTGCTATAACTAACACCAGCTCTGGAGAAATTCTGATGACTGAACCTGCTTTAAGGTTGGGATTAACTGAGTTACTAGTTACGCAAGGACTGAAATATCAGATTTTATCGATTGAATTAGTTACAGGCGATCGCCTCATCGATCCGCAGGACTTGTGTGGATTAGAGCTACCGCCAGGAATTAATACTACAGGTGGTGTGGTAATTTCTGGACGCGCACCCATGTGGCTATACGCCTACCTTACCCATGAATTACACCCTACAGCTTGGGTTGCTTGTTATGACCCCCGCATTGGTGCAGTAGTCGTGGCGACACATTCCCGGTTAGTTCGGATCGGTCAAGTTGTGGCGATCGCTCCACCGGATGAAATTCCGCTAGAGAATGATCTTTGTCCCGCTATAATGATTGTTGGTCCACCGGATAGCGGAAAGAGTGTATTTGCTCATGCTTTGTTTCAGTCTTTACTCTGGGAGCATCCAGACATTTACCTCCAACGCGCCCATTGGGATGGGGAAGGTAACTACACTTTAGAAATGGGTGAAAACACCACAGAAGATGAGTTGGAAGCCTTTAAATTACGTAATCGAGGTACTTTGACCGACAGGTTTTTTCCCTATCAAGCGCAAGCTATTCTCCAGCTACGTCGCCAGAAATCTCTAGTGATTGTAGATGTTGGCGGTATGGTACAACCGCAAAAGCTACCAGTTTTAGAGGCTTGTACGCACTATTTAATCATTAGTTCTCAGCCAGAAGCGGTTGATAATTGGCATGATTTTTGTAGCGATCGCGCCAATTTAATCCCTATTGCAGTAATTATCAGTACTCTTACGGATGTTGAAATAGTTCATCAATGTGAATCTTATATAGAGATGACTTGTGGCGCTTGGATACGAGGAAAAGCGCGTGCTGTTCCGAAAGTTTTACTAGAAAGGGTCAAAAAGTTAATTAGTTCCAACCAGTAATTTTCGATTCAATCTCATGACTCAAAACTCAGTTGCGTTTAATGCTGCTTTAGAGGTTACCCAAGACGCTGTTAAGTTACTAGCACAATGGGCTGAATTTGATTTAAGGAAATATTTTGTTGATCATGCTATAGATAATCAGGAAAAACTGTTTTGGAGTGGACAAGAGAAACTACAAGCATTAAGACTGTTATTTGACCATGTGAAACTTGAACAAGGTCAAAACAAAAAGCATTATTGTGAACCAAAAGCGATTGAAGATAGCCAGCCAACAATTCCCTATCCTCTGGAGGAAATACCGAGCGATGAGAAATTCAATCAACTGAAGTTAGAAATTAGAATAGCTTTGGATAAACTGGACAAGGAAGATTGGAACAACCTGGATTTACTCAGCTTAATCTTAGAAAAATTCGGCTCATTTATTAGCTTTGGTAAAGATGATGATATAGCTTTTGTAGATATAGCCAGAACTACTGCTGCTATAACTGCGGTTATATCTACTAATAACCAAGAACCTAATTTGAGTTTAATTGCTGGTGACTTATCAGGGATTCAAAAGTTCATTTATACTATTGCTTCTGACGGTGCGTTGAAATCATTAAGAGCGCGGAGCTTTTATTTAGAAATAGTTACAGAAGAAGTAGTACAGAGATTACTAGAAAAATTACAACTTCCTCGGACTAATGTAATTTATGCTGGTGGTGGTAATTTATATATCTTAGCTGATGGAACTGGAGAGACTAAAAAAAGTGTTAAGGAAGTAAGTCATGAGTTTAATCAATGGCTTTTAGATGAATTTGAAGGTAAAATATTTCTCGCTTTAGATTTATTAAAATTTCCTAAGTCGGAAATTAGTAACTCTGATTTTTCTAATTCTTGGTCAGAAATAAATAAAATTTTAGCCAAACAGAAATCCCAGAAATTCTCTGATGAAATTGAAACTAGTGGCTTCATTCAACCAAGTTATAGCCATGAACCTTGTCGTGTTTGTCATCGTGATGATAAGAAAGAGCTAAAACAACTTAATTCTAAAGAGCCAGATTCTGTTTTAGCTTGTGAATTTTGTCATGATATGTTTGATTTAGGAAGTAAGCTATTTAAAGTTAATGCAATCATTAGATCAAAACAAAAAGAACTAGTAGGATCATTAGATACACTTGAAATTGGAGGTACTTACTATCATCTGTTTGAAAATTGGAAGCAGATAAATTTACATTCTGAGACAGTTATACTAATAAATGATTGGACAATAGAACATTATCAATTCAAACATTTTCCTCATGCTTTTCCGCTGCTATTGGGTAATTATGGTAAGCAAAGTGAAGATATATCGGAGGAATCAAAAGAACCTAAAGGATTCATCTCGGCTGAGGAAATGGTCAAAGCAGCTAAGGGAATTCCCAGAGTTGGTTATTTACGAATGGATGTAGACAATCTGGGAAAAATCTTTGCTAAAGGATTAAAAAATCAAACCACTTTAGCCAGATTGGCTGGATTGTCTCGACAAATGAGCTATTTTTTTAAAGTCTATCTCAACAGTCTCGCATCTGATAGGAAATCAAATGTTCCCAGCAGTATAAAACTGTTAAATCCTGAAGCTAACCGTTTAAATTTACTCTTTATATATGCCGGGGGTGATGATTTATTTATTAGTGGAGCATGGAATGAAATTGTAGAATTTTCTTTTGATATTTACCAATGTTTTCGCGCCTATACAGGATATAATTCAGATATTACTCTCTCAGGTGGAATTAGTATTTATGATTCTAAATTTCCTCTTTACCAAGCTGCTGAATCTTCAGGTGATGCTGAAGATTTAGCAAAGGCGAATGGTAGAGATAGTTTAGGGTTATTTGCTGAAGTTTTCAAATGGGATGAATGGCTGGGGATGAAAAATGTTGAGTATATTAATATTGATGCTGAGGTCAAGAAATATCTGGATTTGGAACCGAAAGCAAGACCGAGTTTATTGGGTATTTTACCTTTTGTTGAAAAGCTAGAACAGCAAAAAACAGGATTAAATTACTCTCGTAGTTTTGTCCGTAACTTACTCATAACTGCACAAATCCAAAAGAAGGCTTTGGAGAAATTCAAAGAAGATAAAACATCAGAGGAGGCTTTAGCTACTCGCTATTATTTACATCTACCTAAAGTAGCTTATACTCTATCGAGATTACCAAAAACTGTATTAGATGATGATGATTTTCGTACATCTTTAAAAAGTCCATACAATGCTCCCTATTTTCGTGCTATAGCTACTTGGATTGAATTTTTAAATCGTTCCTAATTATTTATTTATGTCAGAAGCACTTAAGCCAAAAAGACAAGTTTCCTCTGGAATTTCTCATGTGTCAAATCCTCAAAATAAGGAAGATAAAGAGGAAAATATTGTGAAGGAAATTTTAAAAACAATTGATGGATTAAAGGATTTACACGCATATCCTATCCGTAAATTAGTAACTCATGCTAAAGATTTCGGCTCATATCTCAAGCGACAGAAATTAGAAACTAATCAAGTTCGGAAATTCTTGGATGCTATAAATCGGTTGAAAGCTGAGTTGGTTGAAAAAGGTGAATTTTCGGCAATAGAAACAGAGGTGGTTTTGCTCAAACCCAAATTAGCTTATGCAGCAGCTAGAAAAAAAGAATCAAAACCATTAAGTGATGTCATGTCAGCCGCAATTGATAAAGTTAATAGCGAAGAAGATTTTAAGCGTTTAGTTCAATTCATTGAATCAATTATTGCTTATCATAAAGCCGAAGGTGGAAAATAATTATGTCAACAAAATACGCACAAACTCCCTTGATTGGTAAACTATCCTTAATTGGTCAAATTACTCTACAAACAGGATTACATATTGGTACTGGGGGTGAAAATCTAGATATTGGTGGATTGGATAAACTTGTAATTCGTGATCCTTTGACAAGACATCCTTATTTACCTGGTTCATCCATCAAGGGTAAACTACGTTCTACCTTAGAAAGGTTATTAAATAAACCTTTAAATCGCGATGGTGGTGGAGGAAATGATACTTGGCGCTATGAAAGTGATGATTTAGCAGATGGTTTTACCGAAGTTGAAGAAAAACGATTTATTCCCTATGAGGGTGCTAGAACTTGTCAAATTAGTCGATTGTTTGGCTCTGCTGGTGGTTCTAAATGTTGGATGACAATAGAGACTGCTAGAAATGAAGGACTATCTTTCGATGAAAGTTCTCTACTTACGATTGATGGTCAAAATCATGTCAAAATTAATCATGGACGTAACGCTCCTAGTCGCTTAATTATTAGAGATAGCCATTTACAGAAACCTTCAGCAGACAAGCTAAAACAAATTGATACTGGTTTATACATGACCGAGTGGAAATTTGAAAATGGTATTGACAGAGTTACAGCAGCAGCCAATCCCAGACAAGTGGAACGTATACCAGCTGGATCGCAATTCCATTTTGAACTCATTTACACTGTGGAAGATGTTCAACAGGCGGTTGAGGACTTACAAAATATTGCGATCGCCCTAGCATTCCTAGAAGATGACGCTCTTGGTGGACATGGTTCCAGAGGTTATGGAAAAGTTAGATTTGACAACTTCCAGTTCAAATATCGCAGTTTAGAACATTATCGCCAAATGACTAATGAATCAACAGGACCTTCATCTGTACAAACTTTAGAAGCTATTCCTAACACTCAAGCACTATTAGATAACTTCCGTACCCTGCGCGAATATCTCCAAGGAGTATTACCAGGAGGTGAAGTATGAGCTTGTGGAAATTAGTTAAACTCAACTTCGGACGTAATTTAGTTCACTTTGGCGAAGTCGGAAATGGGTTGGAAAAAACGAGCGATCGCATCTGTTCTGATAGTTTATTTAGCGCTTGGGTAACTAATTATGCGCGATTGTTCGGGAAAAAAGCAGTAGAGGATTTATTAAAGTTATTTCCCACCAAAGAGCACCCCGACCTGACACCACCATTCCGCATCAGTTCGACATTTATCTATCGAGAAGTCAGGAACAATACCATTTATTATCTTCCCCGTCCTCTGAAATTTCCTTCCAAATATCCAGAAAATGACCTAGAGTTTTTCAAAACATATAAAAAACTCAGTTATTTACCTTTACAGGTATGGGAAAGATGGTATCAAGGAGAGGGATTTACAGAAGAAGATACTAATGAATTAAAAAGATACACTCTGACAGGTAAACCGAATGGAGAATTAGTAAAAACAGGGATTTTTGACTATAAAAAAGCCTGTAAAAACCAACAATTACCCAAAGTAGCTATAGATAGAAACACCAGAGCAACAAACCTCTATCATACAGGCTTTATACAATTTGAATGGGATACAAATCCAGCAGGGCTGTACTTTATTTTGGAAATATCACCAGAAGGTGAAAAATTAACAGATAGACTCCAAGCTGCTTTACATCTTTTAGGAGAAGAGGGAATTGGAGGAGAGCGTTCTGCTGGTGCGGGAAAATTTGCAGCTAAATGGTTAGATTTACCAAAAGAATGGCAGAAAATAATTGATTTTACGGGTGGAAAATATCAAACTATCATCAGTTTATTTTGGGACTATCCCATAAAAAAAGATTCCTTGAAAAATGCTAGTTACGAAATTCAAGAGCGTGGTGGATGGATAGCAGAAAGCCAGATACGTCGTCAAATGGTACGGATGTTTAGTGAAGGTTCTGTATTTCCTACAAGTACATTAGGAAAACTGATAGACGTTACACCTCAGAACTTCCATAAACATAGAATTTACCGTAGTGGTATTAGCTTAAATTTGCCTATTAATGTCCAGGAAAGTAGACAGGAAAAGTAAAATCATGGTGGTTTCTCCTGAATTCGTACTAAAAAAGCCCGACTTCTATCAATCAAAAAGGATACAGTTAACCAGCCCAATTCTACATATAGGTTCATCTGTATCTAAATTGAATCCCTTTGAATATGTACAGACAGGTAAGAGGGTTTATCTACCTCATCAAGAAGCTTTAGCTAAAGGATTATTAAAAGCAGGAGGAAGATTTCTCAACGACTATATTCAAACGATTGAAAACAATCAAGATATCACTAGACTTTTGACACAAGCTTTTGGTAATGAATGGTGGAATGCTGAAGATGAAACCGGAAATTTAATCTTTCCCAAAAATAAAAGTAGTCAAAAACTAACCCAAGAAAGGATTACGGATTTACGTCCCATGATTCGCAATGGGATGGGAGATTTGTTTATCCCTGGTTCCTCGATTAAAGGAGCAATTAGGACTGCTATAGCTTACCATTTGTTGAAATACCCAGATCGCTATCAGGTTCCTTCAACAAGTCGTGTGAGTGAAATTGAGAAAAAACTCCGACAAAAATTAAAAGGGCTGGGGAATAAACATACACAAAAAAGTGCTGATGATGATTTGTTTATGGAAAGTTTGTTCTCAAATTTTTCTCTTACATACCAAAGTAAAAACTTTTCAGGGACAAGTCAGAATACAGATATTTTACGCTGTTTGAAAGTTAGCGATTGTGAATCCTTAATTGAAAGAAAAATTACTAATAGAAATGGACAACCAATTCCGATAAACTTACCTGTTGTTGCTGAGGTAATAGTTTCTAGTAGATTTTCCAACTTCTCAGCCAAATATAGAGCTTCTATTTATGTAGAGATGGTGCGGAATATTCAAACAGAATTTACTCTTACATTAGATACAGAATTACTATCTTGCTTCAAACATCAACAGGGAATGAAATTACCATTTAATAACATTGACGAACTTATCCAAATATGTCGAGATTTTGCTCAAGAACAATGGGATTATGAACATGATTATTGGGATACAATAGAAAATAATCTTAACGTATCTGGGAAGAAATTAGATTTTAGTCATATTCGTGATTTATATAGACCAGAAAAATGTCCTTATATATTACGGATAGGTTGGGGTAGTGGGATGACAGGAACAACAGTAGGGCTATGTTTTGATGATGAACTTAGAGCAGAGTTACGAGATATTTGTGGTCTTAAAGCACCTGGCTTTGAAGCGCCAAAATCTCGGAGGACAGTAATGAATCCCAGTGGTGAAATTAAATTTGTTCCAGGATGGATTAAATGGAATGTGCTATAGTCATAAAATAAAATGCTAATTGGTTCAACTTGGATATTAACCGTATCAACATCAACAGTTTTACCTCGCTCCTACAATTTGGAATTGGTGAAGCAATTACATAAACAACTAAAATTAGAAATGGGAGGTGAGACAATACCCTCACTTTCTTATTCAGGAATAGGAGGCTTCTATACCACATCCAAAGATTTTATTACGTTCCATCCAGAGGAATTTTATCAATTATCATTATCTGGATTAAATGAAGTTTCATCCAAAGCAATTTCTGATCTTAATCTTTTAGAATCATTAGAATTTCTAGGAGCTAAATTCAACGTCATTAACCGAGAAGATGAAATTACCAGCTATGAGGAATTATATACAAAATTGGTGGGAAATGAACCGGAACCTGTTAGAAGTCATGACTTACAATTTATCACTCCTACTGCTTTTGCTCAGGGTGGAGTAAATTTACCCTTACCGGTTCCGTCATTAATGTTTCGTAGTTGGTTGGAGCGATGGAACAATTTTTCGTCTGTCTATTTAGGAGGGGATGAACTAATTACTTATCTGAGTAATGCAACTTTACTCAAACATCACAAAATTCAAACCCGAAGTTATCAACTATATAAAGGTTATGTGAATGGATTTGTGGGTGATGTGAGTCTACAAATTTTCCAGCGTGCTGATCCTTTATTAGCAAATGTCGCTAACTTGTTAATTCAGTATGCGCGGTTTTCAGGTACGGGGATAAAAACTCGTTTGGGTATGGGACAGACAACTATAAAACTATCAAAACACGAGGATTAAATATTATGAAAGCAATTTCTTTTCTTGGTTTTAACAAAAGAGGTTATCAAGAGACTACTTATCTTAACCCAATCGCTTCTGGAGAATATAAAACCAAATTTATTCAAGAGGCTTTAGTGGAATTTTACAAGCCTAAAACTCTTTATGTTTTGTTAACAGATACAGCTGCTACAAAATTTCCAGATAATGAAACTGAATCCAGTTGGACAGTATTACAAAATAAGTTAGCGGGTAAAGTTGATTTACAACCTATTATAGATGTACCAGAAGGACACAGTACATCTGATATCTGGAAGTTATTTGAAATGTTAACAGACTGTTTACAAGAGGGTGATAGTGTGTTATTCGACATTACAAATGGCTTTCGTTCTCTACCTGTTGTAGCATTAATTGCTGTCAGTTATTTGCGTGTTGTACGTCAAGTGGAGATTAAGGGCTTAATATATGGTGCATTTGATGCCAAAAATAATGATAATAAAACACCTATTTTTGACCTTTTACCTATAGTCAGCTTGTTAGATTGGACAACAGCTACTGACCAATTTATTAAAACAGGAAATGGAGAAGCATTAGCAAATTTGCTTGAAAATAGTGACCCCACATCGAAAAATTTAGCGGTTAGTATCGAAGGAATAGCACAGGGACTACAACTATTACGTCCAATGGATGTGATTCGAGAAGCAGCAATATTACCTCAACGTATTGCTGATGCTGAACCGATAATTTCTCAAACAGTACCACCATTTACAGCTTTGCTGAAACGTGTGGAAAGAGATTATGGTAATTTTGGCTTGGCTAAACCAACAGATTATCAAAATTTCCCACAAGCATCTCTTTTACGACAACTGGAAATTGTTGAGTGGTATCTGGCTAAAGGTCAAATTGTTCAAGCTTTATCTATGGCGCGAGAATGGTTACCTTCTTTACTGTGTTATCACTTTAAACTAGACCCATTAGATAAAACTTGCCGAGATGAAATGGAACTATTATTGAATGGGGGTAAGATCAAGGATAAAGAAGGTAATACAATCAGAGAATCTCGATATCTAGAACAATGGTCTACTCTTACCAAAAAAACTACAAAGCAATTAAATAATCTTTGGGGTGGTCAATTAAATTTAGCTAATTTGCGTAATGATGTACTTCATGCTGGCTTCCGTAAAAATCCTAAAAATGCAGAAGATATCCTCGCACAAACTAAAGTAATTATTCAAGAATTACAGTCTATATCAAAAGCTTGGAATTTGCAGGATGAGGCTAGAATTATATCAGATGGTTTATGAACCTATAGATGAGGCGATCACCTAATGGATAAATCCCTAGCATATGCTGAAATTTTAACCCAAGTATTGCGGAAAGCTGCGTCTGTACAGCCTTCCTTAGAAAAAATCTCAGTTCGTTCTGTATGCGATCGCGAATCAGGACAGTTTCTCGTTATTGCGACAGGTTGGACAAAGACTGCTTGGAGGAATACGATCTTGTTCCATGCTCGACTAGTAGATGGAACAGTCGTAATTGAAGATGATAATTTTGAAGAGGGACTATCAGAAGAATTAATTACAGCCGGAATCGCAGAGGAGGATATTGTAACTGGTCTTGCTTACGAACAACAACAATTCAGCCTACATGCTTAAGTACATTATGAAAAGAATTATTACAGCTAAAAAATCCAACTACCTATAGACCAAAACTTTGATTATTCAAAAAAACAGTCCCTAGATTTATTATAAAGGGAACGGAAGAACATAAATCTAGTCAAAATAATGTGCTAACTCTTTTTCCGCTTCCTCCTTTAATTGTTCTCGCATTGATAAAGGAGCAATTACTTCTCCATTAGGTCGCCAGTCTCTTAACCGCATAACTATATTAATATCTTTAGTACGTATCCAAGCCATATAATAAACATCCTGACTATTTCTTTGCTGAACAATGTTTAATATCTTTTGATTTTGGGGTTCTGGAATATTTTTTGTAATTAGATTTGGTAATTTTGCATAAGGAACACGACGGAAAGATGTGTGGCGGGATGTATTCTCTACATACCACTGAGCAAATTCAGGGGGAAACCGGATAATGAGTAACTCCCTGGGCTGATAAAAATCAAACCCCCAAGCCATGTCTAATTCATTTTGGATATCTTCTGGTGTAGGTAAACTTCCTGTATGCCACATTTCCTTAAGTTCTTTAGGTATACTAGGGTCTCCCCAAGCTAAGATTTGCAGTTTATCAGACGCAATCCGGTCAAGACGGTAATTATGCCATCCTAAATTACCGTTAGGATCTATACCATAAGCACTGAGATATTTAGCCCGACGTAAATAATGAAGACACACAGGATAAACGGTAATTGGGATTTTACTTGCAGTTTTTGCTATCCAGTATTGGAACTGTACTACACCACCAGAAATTTTCCGCCAAAGTTGTTCTAGTTGTTCTTGATGATTATCTACCTGGTCTTGCATTTCCTGAGACAGAATATAGTCTAAATGGATAAAAATCCGTTTCTGTGGTTGTTCGCTCAACGAAGTAGGAACATCCTGGGAAATTTGTTCCCACAGATGGCGGATAATTAACTCTAAATTCGGCTGGATAAAGGAAATAGACTCTAAAGCCTGTAGTAGATCCCATGTTTGAGATAATGAGAGTTGCGTAAAGTCAGTTTGTGTAAGTGATGTAAGTGAGGGTTTTGGTAATTGTATAGAGGAAAGAGCTTGGTATTGTCCTTTTAAACCTGTTTGTAACCATCCTAGACTAGTCAGTTGTTTAAGGTCATCTCTAATGGAGCGATGGACTGTAGTAAAAGGGGGTTGTTTTAGTTGTTCTTGGATGCGTTCGAGAGTTATTCCAGTTAGCAATGATAAACCTTCTAGCCATTCTGTTAAGGATATATTAGTATGCGACTGTTGGAAAATTTGCTCTCCTGTTTGATGACAAATACAGTTGCGATCGTTACACTTTGCGATTGTTTGCGCGTTCATTTGATCGCTTTTGGGATGATGGGAAGAAAACAGGCGATCGCGCAATTGACTATATGTAAAAATCTCAGGTAGCTGATCAACCCAGTTTTCTTCTCCATATAGTTTATTTAAAATTACCCACAGCCGTAATGAACGGTGTAATCGATTAGCTAGCTGTCCTCCTGCTAACCAATGCAATAATTGCGGTGTTGGAGCATAGTTAAAGGAATACATATGCGAGTTCATAGGTTCAGTATATTTGTTTAGAATAGCCCTCTTCTATCCCTATGTCAAAATAGACAGCTTGGGTTGCTTGTTATGACCCCCGCATTGGTGCAGTAATAGTAGCGACACATTCCCGGTTAGTTCGGATCGGTCAAGTTGTGGCGATCGCGCCAATTTAATCCCTGTTGCAGTAATTATCAGTACTCTTACGGTTGTTGAAATAGTTCATCAATGTAAATTTTATATAGAGATGACTTGTGGCGCTTAGATATGAGGAAAAACGCGTGCTGTTCCGAAAGTTTTACTAGAAAGGGTCAAAAAGTTAATTAGTTCCAACCAGTAATTTAGGGGAGCAATGTATATTTAGAAGTTTTCAAGAATGATACTAGTAGCATTCACTATAGTACATTCGATTTAACAGCTGATGTCCAGTAGAAGAAAATATTTGTCATAAAAATTATGATAGACGGAAAAGCTTGTCAAAAAAGGATTACAGGAATTATCTATAGAATATTGCTATATTTTAAATTTCTAGACAAGTACCGAAGTATGACTATACAATGCGTATATCAACTACAAAGGAAAATTACTGGTGTCAGAAGAATATTGGCGGGCTAAAATCTGGGGACTACTCCATGATCCTATATTAAAAGCTTTACACGACAATAGCGGACGGGGTGAAAATAGTTTCTATGCAAAGCTAAAGGTAATGGAACCTTGGGTTGAGATTGGGAAGACCCCTGATGAATCCTGTGGTAAAGTACTAGCAAATATACGGTTAGCAGATTATATAGCTTCAGCAAGTGACAGATCGGCTATAGGTAGTACCACTGCTTTTGTTAATTATGCTCCATCAAGCAACCGTAATAAAGGATTACAAGTCACCCATTTACTATCAGGTGCAAAACAGGATTTTAAGATCAAACTGCATGATGAACTTGTAAATGCTCAATCACGTCAAAAATATTTAAAAGATAAGGAACATAAATTACTAGAAGCGATACCCTCAGAATTACAAACAGAGGACATTAAAAATGATATTAAAAAGATTAAAAAGCTCTATTGGTGGTTATGGCGTTGTTTACCCCAAGCAACTTGTGACTTATTTGATGATAGTTCATTAATGTTAATGCCCGCAGAAACCCGCATTCCTGATGCTTCCATTTGGAGTCATGTTAGTATGACCGCAGCATTAGCAGGTGGATTTGCAGGATATGATTTAACATTAGAGGAAGTCAAAAACTGGCCCAGAGGAAAAGAAGTTTCTCATCCCTATTTAGCAGTATTCAGTTTTAGCCCAGTCCAAGAATTAATTAAAGCCAGTCGCAAAATGCGGGATTTTTGGGCAGGTTCTTGGTTACTCCATTATCTATCGGCTAAAGTTTGTTGGGTACTAGCAAATCAGTATGGACCCGATGCTCTACTTTATCCCAGTCTCTATCAACAACCATTAATAGACCATTGGTTATTACAAACATATCCAGAATTCAAAGAACTGGTAGACAAACCATCATCTAATTCCTTATTAACCGCAGGATTTCCTAACGTTATAGTATTAATATTACCCAAAGACAAAATTAAAGCTGCTATGCAGACAGCCCAACAAACGCTATTAGCAGAATGGTCAAACATTAGTACCTTTGTATTTTATGAATTACACGATCAACGTCATTGGATGAAAAGTTTAACCCCTAATAATACCACTTGGGAAGGATGGTTAAAATCCCAATGGCAATTTTATTGGACAGCATTACCTATTGGTAAACCAGGAGAAGAATTCAAATGTTCCGCTGATGAGAACAAAGATCCAGAATTTCAAAAATGGTTAGATGAACAAAACAAAGCATATAATTTAAAATTCTCAAAAAATCAACTCTTTCAAGAAAAAGAAAAGGAATTATTAAGAGAAGCCCACAAACAACGTTGGGATAGGCAAAAAAGAGGTTTTAGTGCTAATATTGGTTCATGGTGGGGATATATATTCGATGCTACTCGTCAGAGTTTAGCATCTGTGAAAAGTGTCCGTAATTGGGAAATTCCCACAGCCTTTGGACCCCGTTCTACAATTTCTGGTATTGGTCCAGTGGTGAATCCTGGTAAACATGGAAAAGATTGGATGACGGAAGGTGATACCCAACCATTATGGACAAGAAACGCAGGTTTTTTTGATGGTACAGAACAACTAAACGCTACAGAAGTAGTCAAACGTGGTTTACATGAGATTTTACCTAAGTTATTAGGAATAAATGAACAGTATTTAGCTATATCTTATCCAGACTTAACTTCTGGTGTCGCTGGGTATTTGAAAGTTAATCAAACAGATAATGCGCATAAACACAATTTTGAAAGTGCTTGTCAAGAAATAGTTGCTAAATTTCCAGAAATAAAAGGCGCTATTGAGCAAGTACGAGAAAAATGGGGTATTCCTTGGATAGATGACAAAAATCACTCTAAACAATACCATCCCCGATTACTTAATGTTGGTTGGATGCTGGAGGATTTACCCCAGGTTGATGAATTAAAGGAGAAATATACCCAAGAAGTAAATCAAATTCTTAGCCATTACTATCCCAGTAATAATCCTGCTAGCTGGTATGTATTAGCTGCTGGTGATGGTGATGGAATGAGTGAATGGCTCAAGGGAACTAAAATGAAACCTTACAAGGCTTATATTCCCGATGGTTTTGCGGAAAAAGTAACAGAAAGTTTGACAAAATTTCCTGAATTCTTAGAAATCCAAAAAAGAATGGGACCGAGTACTCATAACGCCTTAAGTCGCGCATTACTGGATTTTTCTAATCAACTTGTACCTTACCTGACTCAAACTCGTTATGCTGGTAAACTAATTTACAGTGGGGGTGATGATGTATTAGCCTATATGAACCTATGGGAATGGGACCAATGGTTATGGGATATTCGACAATGTTTTCGAGGCGCGGAAGACCCTTTAAAATCCCAATCAAATCACCCAGGTCAATACTTTAATAAATCTGGAGACTACTGGAGTTGGTCAGGCGATCGCTGTACCTTACCACAAGGTATTCATGGCCGACCATTATTTACTATGGGTTGCGAAGCGACAATTAGTTTTGGTGTTGTGATAGCGCATCATTCAGTTCCCTTGGCGATCGCCTTAGAAAGTCTCTGGGAAGGAGAAGAAAAAGCCAAAGAACATAAATCTCCTGATGGTATTCAAAAAGACGCCGTACAGATACGTATATTATACGGTAACGGTAACACCTTAAAATCTACGGCGAAATTCGATGTTTTCCATGAGTGGCAAAAATTACTTACATCTCCAGAAGACAGCGCCATATTTGAACAAGCAGCCAGCTTATGGAGTCAGCACCCCGCACCAAATCAAGCTGCGCTTATACCTTGGACAAAAGTATTTTGCGATCGCAGAGATCAATTCCAAAACAACGAATCCGCCAAAAAAGACTTTCAATCAAACTTAGCAGAGTTTTTGAGTAAATTATTGCTCACTACCAAAGCCGAAGAACTAGACAACGAAATTCAAAGTTGGTTAAAACTAGCAGCATTTGTCAAGCGTAACCGTGATATCAAACTAGGAGGTACTAATTAATGTACTGGCATAAAATCACGCCAATAGATATATTAATGTTACGGGATGCGAAACCATTTTCACCACAACAAAGAGCATGGGCGGGGAGTGTATTTCCTCCCAATGGTCATACCATAGTTGGAGCCTTGAGAGGAATATTAGGAGAGAAGAAATTTAAAATTATTGGTCCGTTTCTCTGCTATAAAAATACAGAAAACACCTTATATCTTCCCCGTCCCTTGGGATTTGACAAATCTATACCTCTTGTACCTTTAAAATGGGAAAATGAATCGCATTATGTAAATCATGCATTATGGGATGAAGAGCAACCTTGTCCTTTAGTTAAACCTAATCCTCAAGAGCAAGAGCAAGAGAAAACAGAAGAAGAAGAGAAAAATAGTGCTGAACAAAAATTCAGACAATATTTACCTTTTTCAGTTGTACAGGAATATCTAGAAACAGGAAAAATAGACAAAAATAACTGGAAGGTAACAGATGGAAGTCATGAAGATAAACCTTGGACAATAGAAACTCGTTCTCATAATACCCTTGAGGAAGGAACAAAACAAGTTAAAGAAGCTGATGGTTACTTTGTCGAAAATGCTATTCGTTTACAGCAAAATTGGAGTTTAGCTATAGGGCTGAATGAAAAAATTACAACACCTGTGACAATCAGATTAGGAGGAGAAGGACATAGAGTAATTGTCGAAGAATGTCCAGAATTAGGAAAACAATGGCAAAAATTACAAACAATCTCAGATAATAACTTTCAAGCTGATACTAAATCAATAGCTTATTTAATTACCCCTGGAGTCTTTGAAAGACCGCATACAAATAAGCATCATCAAAAAGTTTCCTTATGTCGTCCTTATCCTTGGGAATGGAAAGTGAAAGATGGTAACTTTGTCAGTATGGCTACAGATAAACCAGTACCAATCAGTTGCAGAATTCGGGATAAAGAGGATAAAAGTATTCCAGCGCCCCAAGTATTTGCAGCACCTTCTGGAAGTTTATACTATTTGAACAAACCGCAAAAATTGTTCCAGGATAATAGTGAAAATCTTGTCCATGGTTGGAAACAACTAGGTTACTCGGAAATGTTGTGGATTAAATATCAACAAAATTAGGGAAAACTTATGATTGAACACATCTATCTATATCTACTGTCACCATTACATACAGGTGGAACAACTCAAGAAGGTAATTTATTAGGAATTGCTCGTGAATCACATACTAATTTGCCTTACATTCCTTCCAGTACAGTTCGTGGTAAAGTCCGGTCAACTGTTACAGATAAAGATAAACAATATCGCTTATTTGGCAATGAATTAAAAGATGGTAAATTAGAACAGGGAAATATTTGGATTGGTGATGCTTCTATATTATGGTTACCAGTACCTTCCTTAAGTCATAGTGTAATTTGGATTAGTTGTCCTATCTTATTAGAACGCTGGCAACGTTTACAAGGTGGTAATTTAACAATACCTCCTGAATATAGCTGTAATTTTGCCAATAATGCTGCTGTTTATCTCAAAGATGCAATTATCAAATCTGATCAATTAAAACCTTGGAAGAATTCGGAAGAATTTGTCCCTAAATCATCATCAACAACTTCGATAAACCGTTTATTGATTTTACCAGATAAACATTGTGCGACATTAATTCAAATGAGTTTATGGCGACAAGTTAAAATTAAACTTGATGAACATAAATCAGTAGATGGTGGTTTTCGTTATGAAGAAGCAATACCACCAGATACATTAATGTATTTACCTTGGGGAATTACATCTCAAGCTAATGGTCAAGCTAATGGTACAGCCACACAGTCTAAGCAAGATTTCAAAGAGTTATTAGCCAATAATCAAATCTTGCAAATTGGCGGACAGGAAAGTTTAGGACGTGGATTTGTCCAACAGTGGATATAAAAATTAATAGTAAAGGAATTAATCAGGAATTAGTAATATGACCTTTGACCCTAGAACAATCTCCACACCAATCTATGATGCTTTAAGTAGTTTGCGTTCACTACCACATCAAGATGACACTCGTTTAAGACAGCAAAAAAGTCAATCGGTCGAACTTTATACGTATCTTTCTACTTGGGGAATGATGCGATTAAAAGCAGAAGAAATGGCATTACCTGATGGTATGATGGGTAAAAGACAAGTGGTACAAAAATTCTTTGCTTGTCTACAAGAAGTGTCAGGAATACCAAATTTATCTGGTCCACAAGGTTTAGTAACGCTGAAAAATCTTGAGACAGATGAATATTTAGGTATTACAGGTTTAGGACTAGCTTTAGCACAAGAGTTTAGTTTTTGGGCTACTGCTATTTATTCAGGTATTGAGGGAGAAAACTAATGGTATTTGATATATCTCAACCCAATCAACCTACAAGACCTCAACCACCGATTAACAGTACCTCAAATGTGAGTAGACTCAAAAACAAAAAAGTTATTACTGTTGGTGTTGGTGCTAATTCCAGTGGTACTGGTGGTAGTAATGCTGGTGGTCATGGTGGAAATCAACCTCCTTCCCCTTGGTTGAACCCAGAAAATCCACCTAAACCACATTCAGAGGCCAGTTTTGTAGAATATCTCCGATGGATGCGATCGCCTGATGTTAACTACAAAGATCCTACCAAAGTGCAAATATTGCAAATGGCGGAACAGGGAGCAAATTACTCAACGCGATTAGAAGAACTGACTAAGCGGACAAAGTTAATCGCTCAAATTAGCTTTAAAGTTCAATCTTCTTGGAGAATTAGAGTAGGAGGACACAGAGGACCAGAAAGTATTTTATTACCTGCTTTTGATGCTTTAGGTATTCCCTACATCCCTTCTAGCACTTTGCGGGGTGTGGCAAGAACCCAAGCCATCAGGGAAATCATCAGACAACAAAATATTAGCTGGAAAGATGCAGAAAGACAAGTTGCGCCTTGGTTTGGTACTTTAGAAACTCAAAACCCAAGCGATCGCGCAGGTAAAGTAGTCTTTCTTGACGCTTATCCTTTACCTGATAAAAATATATTAGCTGTAGACATGGCTAATAATATTTGGCAATGGGAAAATAATCTACCAAAATATAGTCCCAATCCCAACCCATTTTTAAGTTTAGAAAAACCCATGTTTCTCATCGGTTTGCGATTAGTAAGTGGTTGTGAAGATGAGCAAATTTTAGAACAAGTCAAACAGTGGTTAGTTAATGGATTACAAGCTGGTGTTGGTTCTCAAATCAATACTGGTTATGGTCAATTAAATCCCGCAGGTAAAATTACTCCTCAAAGTGAATTTTTTCGTATTACTTTCATATTAGAAGGTCAGTTAATCCACGGACAGCAGAAATTTAGAAATGTTAATCAACCTTACAGAACTGATGGAAATGGAAATTTAAAACCAGATACAATTAATCATACGGAAGTTCGACCTGTAGCGTTCAAATCTATGTTACGTTATTGGTTTAGAATCTTTGTATTGGGAATTTTAGAACCAACACAAGTTCAAAAATGGGAAAATAAAATCTTTGGTGGGATTAATCCTAGTAAAGAATATGGTTGGTTAATGGTCAGAGTTTTAGAAGGAAGAATTAGCCGAAAAGAAGCTCAAAATAAAAATGATGACCCTGGTGAACAAGAAGGTATTTTAACATTAAATTACTCCTCAGAAATACCTGATGATAGAAAAGACATTTTACAGAAATTAATGCAAAACCTGACTTGGTTAATGTTTCATTTAGGGGGTCTTGGTCAAGGTGCAAGAAGACCCTGTTATTCTCGCAAAAACCGTTCTTATGCTCCTTGGTGGCGTGGTTCTACTTTAATACCTGATAGTAAAGATTCATTTTGGAAATTGCCAAATACTTCTAAAGAATTTCAGAAATTATTTAGACAAAGACTAGAAGCCTTTTATCAAGCAATGCAAGCTTTAGTTCTTAATTTGAATTATCGTCAACTACGTAATTGTGGTACAGTTAGAAATAATCAATGGGCTGAAGCTATTGATGCTAACTGTCGGATAATTGTCTGTTCTGGAAATGAAGATTTTGGTAAACCCTATGCTTTATCAGTTTTGCATAGTAAAGAATTAAAATATAATGATAAATATGATGGTAATCTTTGTGGGAAAGTAGGTGGAGAAGTTAAACCTTCCCCTGTATGGATTGCAGATTTAGATAATTATCAAGTAGTCACAATATTCGGAATTAATACAAATTCTGCAAATCCTCGTCAAAGATATTTAGAAACATTACAAAATAAACTTCCAATTTTCCCACTATGACAATGAATAACACAAACCACGTCAACACCCTAATTATCACTGTTGGTACTCGACAAATAGGTTGGCGATGTAAAGATGGTGTAATTCGCTCCTTTGGCGCAGATGGTAATATTGGTTATCCTGCTCATATCAACCAACTTTATCAAGAATTAGGAATAGACAGAGGTACACACCAAGAGGGAGATAAAACCTATCCTTGGAGTGGTAAAGATTTAGGTCAACGTTATTATGAATACTGTAAAGAATGGCTAGGTGGTGATTTCAGTCAAGTTGAATTACTCCTAGATAAAACTATCATTGAGGTAGGTATTCAACAAGATTTAAAACATATCATTCTTTGGGGAACCGACCAACCAGAAAATATTTCTTGGTTTTATCGTCGCTTAGACACTATTTGGATAGCCGAACTAATGGCTGGGAAAATTAAAAGCCTATTTCCTCATATTAGAGTAGATGTTCATACACCAAAAATTAGTGCTAATGATAGTGATGCTATTCGTCAGGAATTAGAACTTCTAGTTTTAAGAGAAGCTTTAGAAGCCTTTGCTCCTAATCAAAATGAAGAATTTGTATTATGGATACAAAATAAAGGTTGTGCGCCAGCAGTTGCATCATGCGTAGAAATTTGTGCTGCTGCTTTAGTCCGTCAGTGTCAAGTATTTAATGCTAGTCCTGAAGAACCCAAGGAATTTTTTAGTAACTTAGAAAATGGTTTAGTCACCGCTAATCATTCCCAAAATTTTAAGTTAATTCCCATGGGAGAGTATTTCTGGTCATTAGAAAGACTGCGTATTATCTCTGCTTGGGAAAGAGGCGATTTTTTAGAAGCACAACTTTGGTTAAAAGTTCATCAAAATCGTCATCAGGTATTATACAAATTAGCAGGTATATTGCTTAAATATAATAACTGGGAATCTGATCAAAGATTTTTCCAATTTCTGGAGGACTGGCTACGCTCTAATAATGTTAACAGGTTAGTAAATAATCAGATTATTCAAAATTGGCAAGATAAATTACGTCAAATGAGACAGAATGCTCTCATCCAGACTTGGGAAATTAGCCTATTGATAGAATTAGCTCTTTACCGCGAAAATTATACGGCTGCATTCATTCAGTTTGCTCAAATTTTAGAGCGATTGCTATATATTCAATTTAGATCGCAAAATTGGTTATTACAAGGTTTTGTCACACCCCCACCAGGGAGAGAATATTTAGGTAATAACTACGAACCAGGACTTGCAGGTTTAATTCAAGGTTGGTGTAGATATCGTAACTTAAATCAAGGTAATAGATGGTATAATCTATTAGACAGAATTCGTGAAAAACGGAATAAAGTCATTCACGAAGGTGCATCTGTAACATTATCTGATATTCAGGCTATCTGGGGTAATCATGGTTTATCCTCAGTCAAGGATTTAATGATGGATGTACTCCAGGAAATTAGTCCAACTGCCAATTTTGATCAATTACTAATCCGATCGCTATATCAATGGGGACTGAAATATCTTAAGGATGCTAGTTGATTTTATAATTAGGATAACATTTTGACATCGCATGTATCCTATTATCCGTCACCCTAGTTACCAAATCGATCGCTAATTCAATCGCCGCAATCATGCTGGTTGAATCAGCAATACCCTTACCAACAATGTCAAATGCTGTTCCATGGTCTGGTGATGTCCTCACAAAAGGAAGACCAATGGAAGTATTTACTGCGCGGTCAAAAGCCATCAATTTCACCGGAATTAAACCTTGGTCGTGGTAAAGTGCTAAAAAAGCATCAGCCGGATTTTGCACAGATATATTTCCATACCAAGATAATCCCGGTTTTACCCACATGGTATCTGGTGGTATTGGTCCAACTAAATTGAAATCAGGATATTTTTGCTGTTGGGATGCTAACCAAGGGATGAGCCAATCTATTTCTTCATCTCCCAACTGTCCCATTTCACCACTATGGGGATTTAAACCGGCGATCGCAATTGTCCCTTTCACAATCCCAAAATCTTGTTTCAGACATCTCACCAATAAATTTAATTTCCGACTCAGCAATTCTGGAGTTAATGTATCAGCAACTTGACGCAAGGGAATATGGGTAGTTGCGAGTAAAGTACGCATCATCCAGCCGGTGAAAGGCGATCGCGCTACGAACAGCATCCCAAAATCAGTAACACCAGATTTTGTCGCTAACAGTTCTGTTTGTCCTGGATAATCATACCCCGCTAACTTCCAAGCAGATTTAGCAATTGGACCTGTGACGATACCATCAAATTTACCCGCGAGAGTTTGGGCGATCGCATATTCCATATAAGCAAAACTTGCTGCGCCACTAGTAGCGTTACCAACTCCAGGAACAATCTCACCCGCGACAGAGATATCAACTAGAGACAATTTCGCCGGATTAGCGATCGCCATTGTCTTCCCCACTAAATCAATTAGACTGTGATAAGTTTCTGTGAGTACCTTCTCACTACCCACTACAACCAAATCACAGTTTTCAGTCAAGTCTGGATTTGACAAAGCTTTCAAAATCACTTCTGCTCCAATACCTGCTGGATCTCCCAACGTCAAAACCAACCTGGAACGAGGTGTGTCAGAGGATTCGCTTGTTTGCTTATAATTGTTTTTATGCATTACTTAAGCCAAAAACTACGCTGTGGTTTTCATACAGCGTAGCTCCATTCTAACTTACTTTAACTTAGTTTTGATGCTGAGGTTTTTGATGCTTTTGGCGATCGCGTTGTTGGCGGAAACGGTTTTCCTGTTCGTGCTTTTGACCCTCGCGTTGTTGACGGAAACGTTCTTCCTGTTCGTGCTTTTGACCCTCGTGTTGAATTTCTGATTGGCGATCGCGTTCCTGTTGTTGACGGAAACGTTCTTCCTGTTCGTGCTTCTGACGCTCGCGTTGAATTTCTGATTGGCGATCGCGTTCCTGTTGTTGGCGGAAACGGTTTTCCTGTTCGTGCTTTTGACGCTCACGTTGAATTTCTAATTGGCGATCATGTTCTCTTTGTCTGCGGAAACGCTCCTCACGTTCATGCTTTTGGCGCTCGCGTTGAATTTGTAATTGATGCTGATGTTCTCGTTGTTGAGGAGTTAGACCATAAGTTTTTTGGGAAGTACTTATGACTAACATGGTTCCCACAATAGATGCTAAGACAGCAAAAGTTATTTTTCTCACCTTTATACACCCAATGTCTTTAAAGCTAGGTGACTAACTTGATGGAACAAGTGTTCCCAAAATAACGTAAATTTGATGAAAATACGGTTACATTAGCATTTTTGTCTACTGTATAATTTTGATAATGAATTTTGAGAGTTGATGATGAACCAAGATAAAATCAATCAAGCTCAAGACCAATCGCAATCCCAACACCTTACTCCAGAAATACACCAAAAAAAAGCAACTGATAACTATCTCAACTTAGAGAAGATTACCCGCAAAGCTGCGGAAATAGCAACCGCAGCGATAGTTTCCCAGTTGTATGTAGCTGCTCACTTTGTCGAAAATCCAGAAAAGTTACCAGAAGATTTAAAGCAGAAAATTAACCAAGCTAAACTCAAATTAGATTCTCTGAGTCACCAGCATCAACAGCCAGAAAATCACCCGGAGAACTTAGCCCGGACAGCAATAAAGTGGCGCAATTCAACCCAATTAAACACTTCCTTTGCTTGATCCGGGCTGATTGGTGGGAAAAAAGCTATATCTTCCTGATAATTGTATTAACTATGGCGGGAATTATAGCGCATAAACTTCATCCCTTCGTGTTAATGGGGGAATTGTGTTTAATTTCTTTACTATCTCAATTTACTAATCTTTTCTCCTCTCCTTCATCCGCGCCAGTTACCCAATTAGCATCCTTCAATAAACAAGAACCTTTAGGGTTTCGCATCTATCGACAGGCAGAATTAATTAGGACAAGAGCAGCATTATTAGCTAATAGTGCAATTTTGCTTGTGGGGGAAGAGGGTTGTGGAAAAACGGTATTAGGGAATGCTGTGGTGGAAAAGCTGCGAGAAGAGGGTTTTTTGGTAGCCGTAATTGAGCCAGCGACTAATAAACAAATGTATGAGCAAATATGTGAGGAGTTAAATATTCCCACCGAGACTTTAGAGGGCAAGTCTTTGACTATCAAAAAAATGCAGATGGCGATCGCCGATTTTTTCAACCAACATACTGCTTTTATAGCGATCGATGACGCGCACCGATGCGAACTTAAATTCCGCCTCTGGCTGAAGGAGTTACGCAAGAAAAATGTGCCGATGTTACTGTTAGCAGCAGCTCCACCACGGAGTGATATTTTTATCAAGATGCCCAGATTGGAACTTAAACCCCTATCAGAGTATGCAATTCGAGAAATTATGCAGCAAGCAGCGATCGAGCGGGGAATAGAATTAAAACCGTCTGATTTTGCCAAATTACAACAACGCGTTGGGGGAAATCCCTTATTAGCAATTCGAGCGATCGAGGAGGAATACCTGGGAGTGGAGATGGAAGGGGGTGATCATCAAAGATATGCTGATGCTACGCCAATAATATTATTTGCGGGAACTATATTTATAGTCATCCGTTTTATTGGATTAGGAACTAAACAATTTAATGTTTATCTGTTTGCTAGTATCGCCGGTAGTATATTTCTGGGAATATCACGCCTGATGTACCATTTACCTAAAGAAAACAAGCGAATTGGATAACAGGTTCTCACCCAGATAGAATTAAATTACGTTGTCAAGGAGAATCACAAGAAATGAGTGGCGAATTATTGAATGCGGCTTTGCTATCCTTTGGTTTAATCTTCGTAGGTTGGGGTTTAGGCGCTTTATTACTGAAAATTCAAGGCGCTGAACTGGAGTAGGAGAGGGGGAGCAGGGGAAATGTGATAGGTAGTCTAGTCAACAAGATTATAATCCTAACCCTTTATCTCCCCTCCCCACTACAAATACACTAATACTTACAGAAATAAATTTCTACGTGTAATTATTTAAGTTTTATTTGACGTTCTAACTTATTGTAGGATATCGTGTAAGAAATAAGCATATCTACGTATGAAAACCTTATATATATATATATTATTAAGTTTTGTTAATCGGATAATTGCAAGTCTGCTACTACCATCAGTAGCGATTTTCGTAAGCAATAGCTCCGTCCATGCTCAGATAACTGCGGATGGTTCACTCAAAACTACTGTTTCCCAAAATGGGAATAACTTCACAATTACTAATGGTAGTGTTGCTGGTAATAATCTATTTCACAGCTTCCAGCAATTTTCAGTTCCCACTGGTGGTTCAGCTACATTCAATTTAGCCAACACACCCAATATTTCCACTATTTTCAGTCGAGTTACCGGAGGTAGTGTTTCTAATATTGATGGGTCAATCCAGACTATTAATAGCAGTAATCCAGTCAGTTTGTTTCTGCTCAACCCTAGCGGGATTATATTTTCACCCAATGCCAAATTAAATATTGGTGGTTCATTTATAGCTAGCACAGCCTCAAGTATCCGCTTTGGGGATGGTGTGGAATTCAGTACAACCAGCTCGGCAAATCCTTTACTGACCATGAGTGTACCAATTGGCTTACAGATGGGACAAAATCCAGGAGCAATTACTGTCCAAGGGAGTGGAGCTAGTCTCACCGAAGAACCTTTTAGCCCCATAAATCGGAGCAATGACCTCATTGGATTACAAGTTGGCGCAGGTAACACACTGGCACTGATTGGTGGTCAGGTTAATTTCTCTGGGGGAGTTTTGTCCACTAATGGCGGTGGACATCTAGAAATAGGTAGTGTCAGCAATGGAGAAGTTAAACTCAACTCTAATGGGCAAGGATGGGTCGGGGATTACTCAGAAGTACAGCAATTTAACGATATCTATCTGACACAGCAATCTCTGATAGACGCTAGTGGTAGCGGAGGCTCGATTCAATTACAAGGAAGGAATATTGCCTTAACAGATGGTTCCGCCGCCTTGCTCCAAAACTTTGGAGCACAATCTGGAGGGATTACGGTAAATGCCAGTGGTATCCTTACTCTCCAAGGGAACGCAGCCAATGGAGGTTTTGGGAGTCAGATTCGCATTGACAATTTAGGGACAGGTCAGACGGGTGATATTACAATTTCCGCCACGCAATTATCCATTCAAAATGGAGGTGCAATTTCTATTCAGCTATTTACCCCAGCACCTGGTGGTAATATTAATGTCAATGTCCCAGGCTCGACCAATCTCAATGGCTTTATTCCCAACAATCAAGTCAGCGCCTCTGTGATCGAAACAATCACATATACCCCAGCAACCGCAGGAAATGTGGCAATTTCAACTGGCAACCTCAGTCTCTTAGATGGTGGTTCCCTCGGCTCTGTAACCATAGGCTCTGGACAGGCTGGAATGGTGTTAGTTAATGTTAAAGACTTAATAGAAATTGCTGGGGATAACCCCCTAACATTAACACCAAGTGCCTTAAATTCAATAACTCTCAGTTCTGGAAATGCTGGTAACACAATCGTCAATACCTCCAGACTAGTAATTCAAGACAGTGGATTTCTAGGGTCTACAGCAGCTGCTACGGGTTCAGCAGGTGATGTGAGTATTAATGCTTCTGATTCAATAAATATTCAGGGAAAAGCCTCTGGAACAAGCATACCCAGTCTCATTGCTTCAAACGTCGAAATCAGCGATCCAGCGAGTCGTTTGGCTTTGGGACTACCTGCCATTCCTACAGGTAACGCTGGTTCTCTGACAATTAATACACCATTATTAAGTATCACTGATGGAGCATCTGCGACAGTTATAAATGATGGTCCAGGGAAAGCAGGCGATTTGCAAATTAATGCCAACTCCATTTTCCTCGATCAAGGCAGTATTAATGCCGCAACTGCTTCGGGAAATGGGGGGAATATTAGATTAAATTTGCAAGATTACCTACTGATGCGGAATAATAGCTTGATTTCCGTCACCGCTATGGGGTCGGGTAATGGTGGTAACCTTTCCATTAACGCACCAATTATTGCTGGACTAGAAGATAGCGACATTATTGCCAATGCTATTCAAGGTCAAGGTGGGAATATTTACATAACAACTGATGGTCTTTTCGGGCTAGAATATCATCCTCAACTTACGCCAGGAAATGACATTACGGCTAGTTCTCAATTTGGTCTGAGTGGTACAGTGGAAGTCAATACTACTGGTGTTACTCCCAACTCAAGTTTAGTAAAATTACCAGAGAACTTTACTGACTATTCGCAGCAAATATCTACAGGTTGTTCTAACAGCAATAGCAGCAGTTTTGTCGCTACGGGAAGGGGGGGAATACCAGAAAATCCCGATCAGCAAGTTATCAGCGATCGCCCTTGGTCTGATGTGCGTGACATTTCTGCATATCGCCAAACTGGCAAAACTGCTCCAATCATCCCACCTCCAGAAATTCTAGTGCAAGCGACTGGCTGGAAACGCAACGGATTAGGGAAAGTCGAGCTAATTTCGGCAGATTTTCTGGCTCTTGCTCCGCAGTCGTTAAATTGTGCGACAGTTTTCAGAAAATAGGTATAGCACTACTCCCTATTTATTAAAATAAGTGTAAACTTTTGTTTAGATAAATAATTCTGTTAAAATTCTTTTGATAAAACATTAAGATTTATAACGACCCTTATGACTTTATTAATAGTTGGTGCTACTGGTACATTGGGAAGACAAGTGGTTCGTCGTGCTATCGATGAGGGATATAAGGTACGTTGTTTAGTTCGCAGTACAAGGAAAGCAGCTTTTTTGAAAGAGTGGGGAGCCGAACTGGTCAGAGGCGACCTATGCTATCCTGACAGCCTAAATGCAGCATTAGAAGGTGTAACTCAAGTCATTGATGCTGCTACCTCCCGTGCTACAGATTCGCTTTCGATTAAACAAGTAGATTGGGATGGCAAAGTAGCCTTAATCCAAGCAGCAAAAGCACATGGGATACAACGCTTCATATTTTTCTCAATTTTGGATGCTGAGAAATATCCCCAAGTACCGTTGATGGAAATTAAGCATTGTACAGAAATTTTTCTGGCCGAGTCTGGCTTGAATTACACGACTTTGCGTTTAGCTGGGTTTATGCAAGGATTAATTGGTCAATATGGGACACCAATTTTAGAACGCCAGCCAGTCTGGGTAACAGGAGAATCTTCACCCATTTCTTACATGAACACCCAAGATATCGCCAAATTTGCGATTCGGGCGCTTAATGTGCCAGAAACAGAGCAGCGAGTTTTCCCTGTAGTCGGAACTCGTGCTTGGAGTGCTGAGGAAATTATTGCTCTCTGTGAGCGTCTATCTGGAAAGGAAGCTAAAGTTGCCAGAATGCCGTTGAATTTATTACGAGCTGTCCAGATTTGCTTGCGCTTCTTTCAGTGGGGATGGAATGTAGCTGATAGATTAGCTTTTACAGAAGTTTTAGCTAGTGGTAGACCATTAAATGCACCAATGGATGAAGTGTATACAGTATTTGGGTTAGATCAAGAGCAAACAACTACCTTAGAGAGCTATTTACAAGAATACTTCAGCCGAATTTTAAAAAGGCTCAAAGAATTAGACTATGAGAAAGCTAAGAGTAAAAAACAAAAAGAGAAAAAGACACCATTTAAAAACTCTGCTAAAAACTCTGCCAAAAATTGATTCTTGAGAAATCTCTGACTAGAGAATAGATTCGTTGGGAAGATTAGTCCAAAATGTGTAACCATTACATACATATAAGCATCGCCTAAATTTGGATATTTGAGTGTGCCGAAAGCAGGCATTATCTATAACGACATTAAACCAATAGCAACTAGTGTTGCTATGGAACTCAACGACAAGCTAACCGTTGCGGGTTGGGATGTATGCGTAACAGCAAGTGTAGGTGGTATATTAGGTTACTCCAGTCCTGGCAGTCCTGTATGTCACACCCCTATAGATGCTTTAACGCCGCCTGGCTTTAGCTCAGATATGAAGTTTGTCATTGTGTTAGGGGGAGATGGTACTGTTTTAGCAGCATCTCGCCAAGTCGCCCCTATCGGGATTCCCATATTGACAGTAAATACAGGTCATATGGGGTTTTTGACGGAAACTTACTTGAACCAATTACCCCAAGCATTAGAGCAGGTAATAGCAGGTAAGTATGAAATTGAAGAACGAGCTATGCTCAATGTGAAAGTCCTGCGGGGCGATCAGTTGCTATGGGAAGCTTTGTGCTTAAACGAAATGGTTTTACACCGGGAACCTTTAACCTGTATGTGCCATTTTGAAATAGCCATTGGGCGTCACGCGCATGTTGATATCGCCGCAGATGGTGTAATTATCTCCACCCCTACTGGTTCCACTGCTTATTCATTAAGCGCTGGGGGACCAGTGGTAGCTCCCGGTGTACCTGTATTACAGTTAGTACCGATTTGTCCTCATTCTCTAGCTTCTAGGGCTTTAGTTATTCCTGATCATGAACCAGTCAATATTTACCCAGTCAATATTGAGCGGTTAGTCATGGTAGTGGACGGGAATGGTGGATGTTATGTTTTGCGAGAGGATAGAGTATACTTGGAGCGATCGCCCTATAATACACGTTTCATCCGCTTACAATCTCCAGAGTTTTTCCGCGTCTTACGAGAAAAACTCGGTTGGGGTCTACCACATATTGCCAAACCCACTTCTGTAGAATTACCCTAATGAAAAGGTTATGGGCTGTAAGGTATGGGGTCAACGGTGAGAGATTAAATACTGATTGATGAATTTCTCCTCTCTTACCCCCACACCCTACACCCTACACCCTACACCCTACACCCTATGATGGTTGCTCACAACCCCTCTGTACTGGTTATTGAAACCGATGATATCCTAGCCAACCAATTGGCGACTGATTTACAAGAAGCTGGCTATGAAGCAATTCTGGCTCAAGATGCTCTCAGTGGTTGGCAATATTACCGTGATCGACAACCCGCTTTGATCATTGTAGATAGAATGCTAGTTGGAGAATCAGGACTGGCGTTTTGTAAAAACTTAAGAAATCAGGGAATTATTACGCCTGTACTCGTTTTGATGGCTAGAGACACAATTGATGATCGTGTAGCTTGTCTAGAGTCTGGAGCTGATGATTACATTCTCAAGCCTTACCGTTCAGAAGACTTTTTGCACATGATTCGTCTTTACCTCAAACCCGATGTTGAGACTACAGAGCAACTGCGGTTTGGGGAATTGATCTTGAATTTGGGCAATCGCCGGGCGATTCATAATGGGAGAGCGATCGATTTAACCATGAAGGAATTTGATCTTTTAAGGTTTTTGATGGAACATCCCCGTGAAGTATTAACCCGGGAACAAATTTTAGAAAATGTTTGGGGTTACGACTTTATGGGTGAATCGAATGTGATCGAAGTCTATATCCGCTACTTGCGCCTGAAAATTGAAGATGAAGGTCAAAAGCGCCTAATTCAAACCGTCAGGGGTGTAGGTTACGTACTCAGAGAATCTTAGAAAGAGCTAATACAAAGAAAAGATTTGGAGCAGTTTCTAATTTTCCAGGAAAAAAATCCCCAAAAAAATCAAAATAGTGGGCTATTTTTCCAAAATTTCTGTAAAATCGAAATCTAAATTACCCAAATTTCCATTATGGTGTCTCGATGGATCGGTTTATCTTTTTTATTATTTAGCATTTTTTGCGCGGGCTGTTCTCCACAAGTGACAGCAAAATCGACTGTCTCTTGCTCAAGCATCGAACAAACACATGCAAAAGCTCAATATCTGCCAATTTCGGCTTATATTCCCGTTGGCAAAAATACAACAATTTGTTTGGAAGTAGCAAAAACACACGACCAGCAGGAGTTGGGGTTAATGTATCGTCCACCCTTACCTCCAGACAGAGGAATGTTGTTTCCCTTTAATCCAGCCCAACCAGTGACGTTTTGGATGAAAAATACTCCTGAACCCTTGGATATGGTATTCCTCCTCAACGGAGTAATTAAGTATATTCAAGTTAATGCTATTCCATGTCAGCTGGAAAATTGTCCTACTTATGGTCCTGTCAATACTAATATTGACAATGTAATTGAATTGCGATCAGGGAGGTCAGCTGAATTGGGCTTAAAAGTAGGCGACAAACTGGACATTCAATTCCAAAACAAATAAGGCTATTATTTTGGCAACGCTTCTTTGTAAAAAAGTTACATATTCTTTCCTAAATCTAAGTATAAAAGCCAAGATTTAGAAGTAGCGATAATCACATCAGGCTCTACTCATCCGCAAAAAAAGTCGCTATTTGAGAGTTTATTGATCAAAATCCTCCTTTTGGTGCAGGTGTAAATAGTCATCAATAGGAGATTATAGGTGTTGAAAGCTTTATTACTTAAGATGGAATTAAATCCAATACAGAGAAGTTGCAAGGTACATAGATTCCATCTTGTGTGACCCAGGATTGGGCTAAAAATTTCGATATTAAATCCATAGGAAAAAACCATATATGATCACACACTCTACACAAGGAGGTACGGTCCAGATGACATCATCTCGGTATTCTCGGTTAATTAATTTCCTCCAAGAGGATTTGGCAATTTCTACTGCTTCCTTGAATGTAGCATTACGCCATAGGGAAGAAGACCCTGGTTCTTTAATTATGATTCTCTGGCAATATGGTTTAATCACTACCGAGCAGTTAGAACAAATTTATGATTGGCTCGAAACAGCTTGAAGTGATTAACGTACTAGTTGCGCTTTGAGCGCAACTAGTTAAACTACTGAGCTAAGACTTTTACTGCTGCTGCTACCCCCGATCCAGGAGAAAATTTTTCGTAACCAAGTTCTAATAAGACTACTTCTAATGCTGCTATACAGCTGAGAATATCGCGATCGCTAACAAAGCCCAAATGACCAATCCGAAATACTTTATTTTTCAGATGGTCTTGACCTCCAGCTAGATCGATATCAAAACGTTTTTGCATAGCTGCACGAATTTTATCTGCGGGGATTTCCGGTGCTACAGCTGTAATTGCGGCGCTAGCACAGTCATCGGCTGCGAACAGGGGTAAATTTAGTCCTTTAATCGCCGCCCTAGTAGCATTTTTAAGACGTTCATGACGAGTAAAAATAGAGTCTAAACCTTCTGCTCTCATCATACCCAATGTAGCGTGTAGAGCTACGATTAAGTTTACAGGTGGTGTAAACGGAGTAGTATTTTTAGCGGCTGTTTTGCTGTATTGTTGCAGGTCTAAATAGTATTTAGGCAATTTCGCAGTTTTGTAAGCTTCCCAAGCTTTAGGACTCACAGAAACGAATCCCAATCCTGGCGGGATCATATACCCTTTTTGGGAACCAGAAGCGACTACATCCAAACCCCAAGCATCTACAGGTACATTAATCGCACCTAAACTAGTAACAGCATCGACAATAATCAGAGCTTCCCCATGCTCTTTAACATGACGATTGATAGTTTCTAGATCGTTGAGTACACCTGTAGAAGTTTCGCTGTGAGTGATGATCACAGCTTTAATTTGCTTGTCAGAATCCGCTTGTAACTTAGCCGCAAATAGTTCTGGGTCTAATGGTTTACCCCATTCGGCGGTAATCGCTTCTACATTTAAACCAAAAACCTGCCCAACTTCTACCCAACGTTCGCCAAATTTGCCATTAGAACCAACTAAAATGCGATCGCCGGGCGAGAGAAAATTAATTATTCCCGCTTCGATTGCGCCAGTACCACTCACATTCAGCATCAGCACATCATTTTGAGTTTGGTGTAACCATTTGAGGTTGGCTGTCACCTGCGCCATCATCTCACTAAACTCAGGAGTACGGTGTCCGATAGGATGCTTGGCTAATGCCAGCAATGCAGTTTCTGGTACTGGTGTAGGACCAGGAATCATCAGCATCAGCTTATCTTTCATTATTTGTTTCCCAATTGCTTAAAATTCTTATACGAGTAATTTAAATTACCCCATCAGTTTACCAAATTATCCAGTTGTTTTAATTGCCATTTTGCTTTTATCTGTACTAATCAGAAATAACTAAGTTTGCTCCACATGATGATTGAGTCCCCATCGGTAATCAACCATTACAGAAGAGTCTTGACAAATTTCTTCTACTCTCTTTTGCTGTGCTGCGGCTTTGCGGAGGGTAATAATTAACTGATTTACCTGATGTCGTAATTCTGGGTTTTGACTAACTGCGATCATGGTTTGCTTTTCCAAGAGTTGCAGTATAAGTTCGTAATGGATAGGTGAAGGTAGAGGGATTTGATCCATGAATGTTGATCTAACACAATGCGAATGGGGAATTATCTTCTAACTCTGAGTCTATCGCTTACAGATCAATTGGTAAAAAGATTAGTTATTGCTAATTGGAGGTCTGCTTGCTTGATTAAAGACTCACCGATCAGTACAGCAGATGCGCCTGCTGCTGCTACCAAGCTTAAATCTTGTGGATTATGCAGTCCTGACTCGCTGACTACAAGAATATTTTTCGCCCTTATTTGTTCTGCTTGAGCTGAGAGTAATTGACAAGTAGTATGCAAGTCAACAGAAAAATCTGCCAAGTTACGATTATTGACCCCAACTAAGGAAACACCACTTAATGATAGCACTCTTTCTAGTTCTTCTAAACTATGCACTTCGACCAAAGCCGTCATGTTTAATTTATCAGCTATTTTGAGAAAGTACTGTAAATCCTGATCGCTCAAAATCGCTGCTATTAACAGCACAGCATCCGCGCCATGTACCCTGGCCCAATACATCTGGTAAGGATAGATGATAAAATCCTTACAGAGTAAGGGTAAATCGACAGCAGCTCGCACCAAAGCTAAATTATCAAAACTACCTTGAAAAAATTTATTGTCTGTCAAAACAGAAATACAGCTAGCGCCACCTGCTTGATAAGCTTGAGCGATCGCCACTGGGTCAAAATCTGGGCGTAAGACTCCTCTGCTGGGAGAAGCTTTTTTCACTTCCGCAATCAAGGCTGGTTTGGTTTTACCTTGGCGCAGGGCGGTGAGAAAATTCCGAGTTGGTGGTGCGGTGGGGAGTTTTTTCTGTAACTCTTGTAAAGGTAGTTTTTCCCGCATTTGTGTGACTTCTACTTCTTTGTACCAAACAATTTCCTCCAGGATATGATTGGGTTTTGTGCCATTGACGGTGACTTGATATGGGTTGGGAGAAAGACGGCGAATTTGCATGTTGAGTTAGGGTGTAGGGTGTAGGGTATAGGGTGTAGGGTATAGGGTGTAGGGTAAATCAACCCTACACCCTGGCGTCTTAGCTTCCCAATGCTCTTTTATAAGCTTCATCCAAGACTTCTGAAAGTGTGGGATGGGCGTGGACTAAATGAGCTAGAGACTGTATAGATTGACGGTGGGCGATCGCTGCCGATGCTTCATGTATAATATCTGATGCATGTATGCCAAAAATATGTACTCCTAAGACTTCCCCAGTATCCTGACGGTAAATCACTTTAGTCATCCCATCGGTTTCATTTTCAGCCAAAGCTTTCGAGTTACCTTTAAAGTAACTCTTAGTAGTAGCGACATCAAAACCTTGAACCAAGCCTAACTCTCGAGCTGCTGTTTCTGTCAAACCGACATAACTAATTTCTGGGTGGGTAAAAGCAGCAGCGGGAATACTGCGATAATCTACCTTTTTCTCCCGTCCCAAGATATTTTCCACAGCGATGATACCTTGAGCTGAAGCTGTATGCGCCAACATCATTTTACCATTAGCATCACCAATCGCCCAGAGATGGGGAACCACTTCCCCTGCTGACAGCACCGCCATATGGTCATTTACAGGGATGAACTTACGCGAATTAAGCTCTACTCCCACAGCATCTAACCCTAAATTCTGGGTAGCAGGGATGCGACCTGTAGCGACTAAGCAAGCATCTACTTCAATCACCTCAAGGTCTTCTTTGGTTTGAAAATCAGCCAACTCAATCACTACTGGGGAACCAGGAGTTATTTTCTTGGCGTATATCCCCACTTTAGTTTCAATGTCACGCGAGGTAATCAATACCCGTTCAGCTAGTTTGGCAATATCCCGGTCAAAACCTGGCATTAATTGGTCTAAAGCTTCAATTAAAGTAATTTCACAGCCTAAAGCCGAGTAAATATCCGAAAATTCTAATCCGATATAACCACTACCAATAATTGCTATCCATTCAGGTAAAGATGCTAACTTGACTCCTTGGTCACTGGTAAAAACAGTTTTACCATCTACTTCAATTCCTGGGGGAACAAAAGGTATAGAACCAGGAGCCAGAATGATATCTTGCGCCGTAATGGTTTTTTCGCGGTCATCCGTTGTTACTGTCACTTTTTGTGACCCGGCTATTTTTCCCCATCCCTTGATGATGGTAACACCCAAACGTTTGAGACTATTGGTTAAATCCCCTTGGATTTTCGTCACCAGATTGTTTGCATGATTGGCGATCGCTTGGCGGTCGAATTCCACATCACCAATTTGAATTCCCAAAGACTTTAAATGGTGAGCATTGCGTAGCTCCCGTACCCGTCCAGAAGCAGCTAGTAATGCTTTAGATGGGATACAACCTCGATTAACGCAAGTTCCGCCCATTTCAGCTGCTTCAATAATCGCTGTTTTGAGACCACAGCTAACAGCATGGAGAGCCGCGCCATGTCCGCCCACACCAGCACCGATAATGACTAAATCGTAATCAAATCCAGGACTCACGTTAATTTCCCCGTTTCCTTCGCCTATTTGTTTTTAACTTGACAAGTAATCAATGCAACCGTATACCCTAACCTGATTTTTTAAGTAAAGCGTTGGCTTCCGCACCTGAGCTAGATGTAAAATGCATCTACCACAGGATTTCGACACCCAAGCGCTCCATGTTTATTTCCAAGCTGAGTGAATTTACCATCCGTCGTCATGCTAATGCTAAATCCTGCCAAAAAGGCGAAGTATATTATGAGGCTGGCGCTGTGATTAACATCATCCAACGAGCTAATATACTACAGGCAGAAGTACAAGGCAATGCAGCCAAACCCTATTATGTCAACTTAAATTTAGATGACCATGGATTAACCGCCGCTAATTGCACCTGTGACTACAGTCAGGATGGTTGGTGTAAACATATTGTAGCGACAATGCTGGTCTGTATTCGACAACCAGAAACAATTGCCCAACGTCCGACTCTAGCAGAAATGCTAGATGGCTTAAGTCATCACCAAATCCATGGGCTATTACAAGAGTTAGTTGCAGAACACCCCCAATTAATGGAGACAATCGATCAACATGTCAGATGGATCGGCAGTCCCATTTCTGAAAGAAAAAAAGATCCATTTTATTCTATTATTGATGTAGCTCCTTTTCGGCGTCAAGTTCAGCAAATCCTCGCCGACGGTTTGAGTTATGGGCAAAATAAATCTGGGTCAGATGACCTGATAACTAAGGAATTGTTAGGTCTAGTTCAATCAGCGGTGGAATTTAGCGAACGAGGTGAGGGACGGAATGCGATCGCCCTGTTGGCAGCCATTACCTCTACCTGCGTTGCTAATTGGCACGATGTAGCTACATATGCATCTGAACAATGTACGCTTGTTCAGGCGTTAAATCAAGCTTGGTGCGAAGCGATTTTATCTACAGAGCTGACACCAGAAGAAAAAGTTGACCTGCAAATCAATTTAACAACATGGCAAGACAGTTGGCGAACCGATTTTGGGCTATCTCTAGCGGCTTTACACCAAGATACAGTTGACCCTGATTGGTTGATTCACAGCGCCTGCGGTCGGGCTGAATCAATCATTAATGCTGGTAAATCGCAAAATTATCCAGAAGCAATACATTGGTTAGAGCAAGCGCGCACCGCCTATATAGAATCTGGAAGACAAGCAGATTGGTCAAGCTATTTAGCCAGCTTAATCCAGATTCATGGGCGTAAACGCAAGTTGATCGCCATGTTAAAAGTATGGAACCAAAATTGAATCCTACTATGGAGGATTTTTATCTCTTGAGGGGGAGTTATATTAATTTTCGACTGAGTACTCTAAAGTTATATTCAGCTATATTCAGCTATATCCACTCTTCTAGTTGTTCTAACTTCAGCCAGATATTGGGTGTCGGGACTTTGCCAAATTTGACTAGAGCATAATCGTCTTTGATATCTAAAATTTCTCCCTGGCTATTAAACAAATAATCAGGTAAACGGGGGTCACTAGCTTGAGCTTCTAAGCTATTTTCCAACTTTTCCCGTACCACCCGCACCATACTTCCCTTTTTGACTGCCATAATTTCCTTTTGTGATTAATTCTGCAACAACCTCACCCAGGATTTTATCTTAACTAATGGACTATTAGATTTGGCATTGGGAACAAAAATGGCTAGAACGTCCACCTAATTTCAATCGCCCCACAGCCTGACCGCATACTCGACAAGGCTCGCCTGTACGATTATATACCCAAGCTTCGCCACCGTAATTACCATTTACACCTTGAACGCTGAGGAAATTGCTAAAAGTCGTTCCGCCAACAGCCAGGCTATTTTCTAATACTTGAATAATTGCTGTGCGTAAACTAGCAACTTCTGCTGGTTGTAAACTGCAGCAGAGCCGAGTTGGTAATATACCACTCTTAAACAGAGATTCATCAGCATATATATTACCCAGTCCGGCGATAACTGATTGGTCTAACAGAGCGGTTTTAATGGGACGACGGCAATTTTTCAGTTTATCTGCGAGGTAGGCGACAGTAAATTCAGGAGAAAATGGGTCTGCGGCTAATTTAGCTAAACCTGTGATGATGTTTTCTACAGGAACACTGTGAGGAACCCACCACATTTGACCAAAAGTACGCTGGTCAACAAAGCGCAATTCTTGGTGTTTACCAAAAAACAACCTGACTCTGGTGTGTTTATGTAGGGGTTCTTCCCGATTGAGCCAAAGCAATTGACCAGTCATTCTCAGATGAACTCCGAGCCAGCTGTGAGCAGGAGAAAGTTCACATAACAGGTATTTACCGCGTCGATACCAAGCAGCGATCGCTTGACCTTGAATTTCCGGGATAAAATCAGCGACAGATACAGGATTGGCGATGGTGCGATCGAGCAATACATCTCCACCTGTGATGCTTTGGTTTAAGGTTAATTGATTGAGACCGCGACGGACAGTTTCAACTTCGGGCAATTCTGGCATTGAGTATCTCAAAAGAGCGTAAAAATAAAGAGCAGGGAGAAGAGAAATATCCAGATTGATTTTTCTCCCTCCCCGACTCCACTTTACTTGTATATTTAGTTGACTACTTAGCTTTTGGTGCTTGAACTTCAACTAATTCAGATTCAGCAAAACCATTGGTGTTGATGTCAGAGTAATTGACTTTCTCAAACCGGACAATTACTGGGTATTTAACACCAGGAGCTTTTTCAATGGAAGCTACTGTTCCTATTTCCCGGAACCAATAGGATTCAGGGCGGAGAACACGCACTTTAGAACCACGTTGAACCATGACGATTTTCCCTTTGAACTATTAATTGCCAATTAAGAGGGCTAATTGATTTCACTCTACAACTAGAAGGTGTTTGGTTGGGGTTTTGTTAAGTTATTTATCATCAGCCAAGAGAGAATCAGCGAGAAAGTAATTTTAAGCACAATTGCCTATGACCTACCCAAAACAAAAACACTCCCTTCATTTCCTCTGCCAATGCGGAGGTCGTGGTCTAGATAGGTAACGTCCAGCCAACCTGCTTGTCGGTTGCTCTGAATGGGAAAATCGAGGGCGAGGAAATTTTTCCCTACAGCAAATTGTTGAATTAAGTTTGCTGGTGAACTATAGTTAATTAACTTTTGCAGACCAATGAGAGAACGTTGAAATTTTACTTGGACGCGCCTCTCTGAGACGGGTTCATACACAGCCGCTACGCTGATGATTCCTTCTAAGTAAGGTAAGCCATAAATTTCCGCAATGTTGTAGATACTGCTTGTATCTACACGAATGCATTGGTAAACTTGACCTAGTTTACTCAGGGGTAATTTATCTAAGTTAAGTAGAGCTACGCTTGTGGTGTAGAGCAACCGCCAATCACCATGGAGTAAATCACCAGATGAAGTAAATGGGAGTGGTGTGGGATTCAATGCTTCTAGTTTAGCGATCGCGACTGAGATAGACTGTTTTTCAGCCTCGGTAGCTAATAACCCGCGATTGGTGGGGGCGATCGCCTGGATTAACTCTGATTTTTCCATCATTGATTTTTACCTCTTAATTTTTTGTTTAATTCGGATTAATCCTGCCTAGAGTTGAATCATTAGCTAAATTATGCCGTATCAAATGATAAACTCTTAATTGCTAGTTAAATAAACCCGTTTAGTTCTTAGTTGATTATGATAAATTCTCCTTTACGTGAAGCACCTCGTAACCAAAGAGCCAGTGTAATACCACAAAGACAAGAGACATCTATATTAGATTGGTTACAGTCCAGTGGGCGTTTAATAGCGCGTGCTGTACATGAACCAGATTTTAGTGAAGAAGAAGAAGTAATTTCCGACTTTCTAGGGGGAGAGGATGGAATTGCCGATCTTGATTATGATGATGATGATGACATCGGCATCAGTGATGACTAATTGGATAGGAGTTACGTGGGGACTGAGTTTCGTCAACTAGTCCTAGAAGCAGTAGGTTTGATTAAGTGTGGAGTGAAGGGAAATTTTTTGTGGACGCTAAAATATCTGACGCTAAAATAACTTCTGACCAAAGTTTTGGTTTTTCAGGAATTGGCTTGGCCTCAATGCTGATTCTAGTGGTTTTGACAGCAGCTTTGACTCTGGATTATTTAGGAAATCACTTTCCTTGGTATTCCACCTCTCTATCATTACCCTTGATTTTGTCTTTCATCGGTGCTGCTGCTGCGGGAATCTGGGCTGTACCATTGTTACAAGAATTGAAAGCAGGTCAAATCATCCGTGAGGATGGACCATCAGCACACTTAAAAAAAGCTGGTACGCCAACAATGGGGGGGATTTTCTTTATCCCTGTAGCTGTGGTAGTTGCTTGCGGATTAACTAATTTTGCCCAGAATGTAGTTGCTGTTTGTGCTGTGACAATCAGTTATAGCTTCATTGGCTGGATTGATGACTGGCAAATTTTGCGACGCAAGTCCAACCAAGGTATTTCCCCTCGGATGAAATTAGCTTTACAAGTTTTATTCGCCGTAGCTTTCTGCTGCTGGTTAATCTCTAAACATAATTCTAGTATAACTAATATATCTCTACCTTTCGGGGGATTTTATTTACCGTTGGGAGTGCTTTTCTGGCCTTTAGCTGGTTTTGTCCTAGTGGCTCAGAGTAATGCAACTAATTTAACTGACGGGATTGATGGTTTAGCTGCGGGGACTGTGGCGATCGCAGTTTTTGCTTTAGGTGTGTTGGTCGCACCCACAGCACCAGAGTTGATGACTTTCTGTATGGCTTTGAGTGGGAGTTGTTTAGGATTTTTAGCGCATAACCGGAATCCAGCCCGTGTATTTATGGGTGATACAGGCTCTTTGGCGCTTGGTGGTGCTTTAGCTGCTGTAGGATTGTTAACTAATACCCTAGTAGCATTGTTCATCCTGAGTGGAATCTTCTTTGTAGAGACGTTATCGGTAATGGCGCAAGTGACTTATTACAAAGCTACTAAAGGTCCAGATGGAAAAGGTAAGCGTTTATTTAGAATGGCTCCTCTCCACCACCATTTAGAATTGAGTGGTTGGACAGAGTTACAAGTGGTAGCTGTGTTTTATATCATTGCTGCTATTTTGGCGCTGATTTGTTTGGCGGTAATTAGATAAGTAATGAGAGATAATTGGGGAGTCGTGAATAGCGACTCCTTAATTTGAGATTAATTTGACATTTGACTAACCAGATGAATTATTTCTGGTAAGATCAGCTTTTCCATAGCTAATCGCACAGCATTAGTCGAACCAGGAAGAGAGAAGATTAATTTATTTTGATATACACCAGCTACGGCGCGGGAAGCGATCGCCCGTGAACCAACTTCTTGATAGCTGAGAAACCGGAACATCTCTCCAAATCCAGGTATTGTCTTGTCAAGTAATTTAGCTATTACATCATAGGTAGTATCTCTGGGAGCAATTCCCGTACCACCGTTAAAAATCAAAGCATCCAGATTGGAGTTTCCCCCCCATATTTCCATCTGTGATTGGATTTGATCTGGTTCATCTGGGATAATTTGATAAATTCCCACCTGATGATTTGCGGTTAAAAGTAGTTCTTTGATCAACCCACCGCTGCTGTCTGTTTCTGGATTCCGGGTATCGCTGACAGTAATGACAGCGCAAGTAACCTTCATCTGGGCTATATTTGGGTGTGGCTGTAATTTTGAATTAGGATTGGGAATACTCATGACATAAATTATATTCTTAAATCAATTTCCACCATTTCCAACCAACACCAAAATCGCTAATTCCCCATTAAGACTTATTCAGTCCTAATCCGTTCTTTTCAGCGTAGCGGTTCATAAATCGCATAAAGCGGTCCCATTCCGCAACCGATTTCATCAAGTAGGTTACTTCTAGCGCTGATGGTCTACCGTTGATAAATTTAGCATTAACTTCCCTGGTCACCAATTCGCCTTCTTCGTCAATTAAATACATCCCTGTGATATCTTCTGTTCTACCCTGTCCCAATATATCAGGATTGGTAAAAGTGAATATTGCTGTTCCTGTCTCACCACTGAGCGATCGCGTCAATTTCACTTCTGGTACTTCTTTTTCGTCCAAGCCTTTGGAAAATTGAATTTTTGCCATTTGGGAAATTTTAAAGTTTTGTAATAATTATCCTCTATTCTCTCATATTTAAGCCAGTTATGGGGGAGCGATCGCCAATTTTCCTTAATTTTCCTTAATTAAAGGATAATCTACTATTTAACTCGTATAATCTTGTATAATTTTTTTTCAATATATTGAGATATTCAGCAAAACCATGAAGCAGTTGACTTCGCCCAATTGGATACTGATTCAACAGCGATTAACCCCTTATTTATTTTTATTACCCGCATTAATTATTTTAGGTTTAACCGTATTTTATCCAGCTTTACAAGCGTTTTACCTCAGCTTTACCAGCTACCAAGATATTAGCCAACCTCCTAATTGGATCGGATTTGCCAATTTTGTCCGCTTGGGAAAAGACGTAGTATTTTGGCAAACATTACAAAATACATTCCTGTATCTGATTGGAGTTGTCCCCATATTAGTCATAGCCCCTTTAGGATTAGCCATCTTGGTGAATCAAAAACTCCGAGGGATGAACTGGTTTAGAGCTGCGTATTATACTCCTGTCGTCATTTCCATGGTAGTTGCGGGAATTGCGTGGAAATGGTTATATGCGGAAAATGGCTTATTAAATCAAGTCTTGAAAATCTCCGGTATTTTTCCCGATGGAATTCCTTGGTTAACTAGTCCAGCCAAGATATTAGGAATTGTCCCCATTTCCCTAGCTAGTGTAATGGCTGTAACCATTTGGAAAGGAATAGGTTATTACATGGTCATTTATCTAGCGGGATTACAATCGATTCCGCTAGATATCTATGAAGCTGCGAGTATAGATGGCTCAGATGGTTTCCGTAAGCATTGGGATATTACGATTCCTTTAATGGGACCTTATTTAGCTTTAGTGGCGGTAATTTCTGCCATTTCTGCCACAAAGGTGTTTGAAGAAGTGTATATCATGACCCAAGGAGGTCCATTAAATAGTTCTAAGACAGTTGTTTACTATTTATATGAACAAGCGTTCAGCAACTTGGAAATTAGTTATGCTTGTACAATTGGATTAGTCCTATTTCTAATCATTTTAGTTTTGTCAGCCTTGCGATTGTTGACTAATCAGCAAGGGATTTCTTAGTTACTAGTATCACACGCCATAATTTGGGTGGGTTTGTTAAATTATGCTGAAAACACTAAGAATTGAAAATTTTCGTTGTTTCCCAGCTTTCGAGCTTCAGAAGTTGGGACAGTTAAACCTACTTGTTGGTGAAAATAATAGTGGGAAGACATCAATTTTAGAAGCTATTCAACTCCTTGCTTTTGAGTTTAATCTCGAATCATTGGCAGAAATAATGATTAGTCGGGGTGAGTATATTTCATATAATGAACGCCGCGATCTATTTGAACTAGATTTTCGTCATCTCTTTCATGGTCATAAAATTGATGTAGGTAGCAAATTTTCAATATCTAGTGATAATAATCATGATGGAATAAGAATTATTGTATCTATTGATCATATGAAAAAAATGGATCTGCTTGATGAATTACAAGATAGACTGGCTATTCATTGGGTAAAACAGGGGAATAAAAACACAGACGCCGACATTAGCATTCAATTATCTGCTAGGTTAGGGTTTGAATTATCTCTTCTAAGGAATGTTCACAAAAAATCAAAAGAAAGAACACAGTTTGTCACATCTTCCTCTTTAACAACCAACAAAATGGTTGAGTTATTTGATCAAGTTGTTTTGACACCGGAAGAAGATACTGTTATGGAAGCGCTCCAAACTATTGAGCCAAGTATTAAACGAATCGCAAGCGTCAAGTCTGAAAATTATTATGCTGGATCGCATAGCGGCTTTATTGTAGGTCTTGTTAATGGAGAACGTATACCAATTGGTAATATGGGAGATGGGATATGGCGAATGTTAGGACTGACATTAGCAATTGTTAGTACTAGAAATGGTATTTTGCTAGTTGATGAAATTGACACTGGACTCCATTTTACCGCCATGTCTAAGATGTGGAAATTAATCTGGGAAACAGCTAAACGGCTGAATGTTCAAGTTTTCGCTACAACCCACAGTAGTGATTGCTGGAAAAGCCTAACTGAAATCGCGAGCATGGAAAACCCAAGCAAGGAAGGTATTACAATTCAAAGGATTGAAAGAGATAAACCAAGTAGCGTTGTTTTTACCGAACGACAAATTGTCATCGCCGCTGAACGAGAAATTGAGGTGCGGTAGATAATGACTAAAATTTATGATAATCATCCAAAGATTCTTCTAGTAGAAGGAAAGGAGGATGTTCGTGTTATACCAGAGCTAATGGAAACCAATGGTGTTAAATGGGTAGTGAATAAAATCCCAGTCGTATATATTAAAGATAATGATGGGTATGAAAATTTAGTAGATCCAGATGTAATTTCATCTGAATTACAAGCTTCTAATCTCTCTGTGCTAGGAATAATAATTGATGGAGATGATAATCCTTCAGGACGCTGGGAAAGTATCAGAAATGCCAGTCTGGAGAGTATTCCTAATATTCCCAAAGCTTTACCAGAAGAAGGTTTGATACATACTGCTCCTAATGGGGTGAGGTTTGGAATTTGGATTATGCCTGATAACAATATGCGTGGTATGTTAGAGACTTTTTTAACATATATGATCCCAGAAAACAATGAAGCAGTTTGGCAATTTGCTCAAGAAGTAACTCAAGAAGCAAAAAATAGGGGTGCAGTGTTTAAATATACCCATGTTGATAAGGCTGAAATTTATACCTGGTTAGCTTGGCAAAATCCTCCAGGACGACAACTACATCAAGCAATTATGGAACGCATTTTAAATCCACAACACCCTAAAGCTAAAGTCTTTATAACTTGGTTTAAAAATTTGTACGACTTAAATTAAGTATTGTTTCAATTTTGTCTCCGAGCAACTAAAGCTGTGATGGGGAGTTCTTCGGTAAACTCTCCAGAGGGTTCCACTTCCAACAAAGATGCTCTCAAATCTGCTTCAAACTTCTCACGGTTTTCACCAAAGAAAGAGGGTAAACCAAATGCGGTGGAATAGATGTAGCCAATATAAGAGTCAATCGTCCAATGTTGGGGAGATATCACTTCATAGGTTTCTATCCGGGAGAAAGACGACTGTTTGAGGATTTCTTGATGGGATACAGCTAAAGGTTCCCACTCACCTGCTCCAGCTTTACCTGTACGTCGGCGATCGCCTAACCAGCGTTTAACTACTGAAATTACAGTTTTTTTCCAAGGATGGTCACTTTCCCAAACTTTTTCATTCGTTTGAAGGATGACAATACCACCATTGTCAACTACTAGAGAATCCAACTTTGACAGCACTAATTCTCTCTCCATCCAATGAAAGGAACGTCCCATTGTGACTAATTGAAACTTACCCAAATCTTCAGAAATTGACTCTGCTCGGTCATGTACCCAGCGAATATGATTAGCTCCCACTGCTGTAGCTTGTTCTTGGGCTTCTTTGAGCATTTCTGCATCAGGGTCAAGTCCCACTACTTCTGCAAAGCGATCGCTAAAAGGAATCCCCACTAATCCCGCACCACAACCAAGGTCAAGCAATCTTCCTTGACCGTTGAGTTTAAACAAATCAGTCAGTAAATCGAACAAGGCTTGGGGGTACTTCGAGCGGTAACGGGCGTAATACCAAGCAGCACCTTGAAATAATGTGGGATCGTAGTCAGAAATTGCCGCTACCATTCAGTTTCAACTCCTATCTTAGAATATTCAGAGCGTTAGTTACGCAGTTACTAGCTCACATTGATTACTTAAGTATTAAACTACTGTATTCCGACTAAGCAATCGTAGTTTAATATATAGAATATCTCACAGACAAGCAAGAAAAGCAAGAAAAATAATCTCTTTAGGTTTTTGTGTCACACATTTTCCCAGTCTTCAAGTTGTAATTGGGGAATATGTGAAAATTCTTTGGTGTTATGTGTAATTAATATAAGATTGTAAGCTAGGGCGATCGCCGCAATTTGCAAGTCATAAGCTCCAATGGGAGTTCCTTGAATTTTGAGTTGATGGCGGAGATATCCACAAATATCAGCCGCTTGACCATCAAAAGGTAAGCTGACAAAGTCCGCAAAAAACTTTTTTAGGTTTTCTAGATTTTCCGTTGTACGAGAACTATTATATGCGCCAAAATAAAGCTCAAATTTTACAATGTCACAGATACATACGTCTGCTGGAGATAAAGAAACAAGGCGCTGATAAATAGATGTACTGCGACGGTTAATATACGCAATACAGGTGTTTGTATCGAGCAAATAAATCATAAAAATTGCTCTCTCTCAGATGGTTCTTCTTGTGGTGCTCTGAACAATGGTTCACCTTGCCAAGATCCAAATGTACTGAGAAATTCTGGAGACCACGACTCGACTGAGCGTGTTTGACTAAGCGCAGTGGAAGTTTCGCCAAATGTCTGATAGCCTTTTGGGCTTTGTAAAGTTTGATAGACGATAACTACTTCTACATCAGCATCCCTGATTTCAGGTAGAGGTATATGTAAAATTCCATCACTACCAACATGCGATTTGACTTTAATACTCTGCATTACTGGTCTAACTCCTCTAGAATATTCCTCTATTTAGTTATTTTAGCTTTATCCTAATAAATGGTGTGTTTTATAATATTTTTAATTAGAACATAGACGCAATATGAAAATAAAGTTCTCAAACTTAGGATGTATTAAAGAAACAGAGTTAGATTTACGTCCTCTGACAGTGATTATTGGACCAAATAACTCAAGTAAAACATATATTGCATACTCTATATACGGCTTATGGGAGCGTGCTAGGCTATTACAATTACATATGTTACCTAGTAACTTAGAACTTAACAAGAAAGGGGAGGATAGTTGGTCACTGAAAATAGATAATAACCTCCTTGATTTTTTTATTAAAGATGTTGAAGATACAGCAGTAAATTTCCAACAAAGTATTTTAGAATCTTTTTTTCAGGATTCAAGTCGTAAAATTTTCTCTAACACATCATTTAAAATGATAATTTCTCGACAAGAAGTAGAAGATGGTATCAAACAATTAATTCAGCAAGAACCGACTGTCCTTGGAGATGGAAGTTCTGTGAAAATCAGTTGCCAAGATAACGTTTTATTTATAAAAATTCAACCTGAAGAAGCTGCAAATCAAATTATTAAAAATAAAAACTATATCCCTTCTATTAGTAAAGCTATGATTGAAGCTATGATTGCACCAGAATTTGTTTTTATTATGTTTATTAAGCATAGACTTTTTTCTAATGCTTTTCTATTTCCATCTGCAAGAAATGCATTTATAAATACATATAAGATTTTAGCAAATAGAAGATATAAGCTACTTAAAGAAAATCAAAGAAATTTGTTTATGAGTAGTGGTTCTGAAAGACAATTTGAGTTACTAAAGGAGCAAGGTGATATTCGTTACCCAAAACCAGTAGAAGATTTTTTAGAATTTTTAGCTGATTTAGATATTCAGGAAACACCAAAAATTAAGTCAACAGAGAAAAATGATTTTCAGAAGCTAGCGGATGAAATTGAAACCCAATTACAAAATAAAAATAAAACCAACTTAAAATCTACTAAATTGGGTGGAAAAGAGATTAAAGTATCAGTAAAAACAGGACTTGAAATCGATTTATATAACGCTTCATCTTCTATCAAGCAACTTGCTCCATTACTTTTGTATTTAAGATTTCGTGCAAGTAAAGGCGATTTTCTGGTGATAGATGAACCAGAAATGAACTTACACCCAGAATCACAAGCAAAGCTACTCGAAGCTTTATCTATTCTTGTTAATCTTGGTGTAAGAATTTTACTTACAACCCATAGTCCATATATTATGGCTCATCTGAATAATTTGGTTAACGGTAATCATGAAAATCCTCAAATATTGAAAACTCAGTCTTTATCTCTCTATCTAAAAGATGAGAGAGCATTTTTACCTATGGATCGAGTTAGTGCCTATGAAATGAAGAAAAATAAGTTAGTCTCGTTAAACGATCCAGATTATGGTATTAGATGGGATACTTTAAGTGATGTTTCTGTAGATATTCAACAAAAGTTTTTTGAAATTTATGAAGCAGGACGAGAAAAAATCAATGATACAGAAGAATAATCCTGCTATGATTCTTCAGGGGAAAAAAGATAAACTCGATTGGCAAAATTTTAATTTTCTAGAAAATCTACTAGTTTTTTGTACTATACCAGAAAGAAATGCTCCTAAAGAAAGCGGAGTCCATTTTCGGATAACTTTAAATTCTCAAAATTCTATATGTATTTTATTTAAAATAGATTGAGAACATGATCCTCTGATCAGGAATAAAAAATTAAAGAGGCCAGACTATATGTCTCTTTATATTGATAGTAATTCTTGCATCTGTACCATTATCGAAATGAAAGGTACAAATCATAACTCCTTAGAGAGCATTACCAAAACGTATACAAGATGAATTCTATACTAGTAATTTCTCAAAGAGTAAGGATAGAGAAGGTATTTATATTGAATATTTATTACTAAATAAAGTTGATTCTATAATTCTCTCATTGGATAAAAATTCAAATAAAATTTATATCAGGAGAGATGAAAAAGAAAACATTAAAGAAATTAGAGAAATCAAAGAGGAGCTAGAGCTAATTAAACTTATAGATAATCTATCTATAAAGTTTGTATAGTGATATCCTCATTCTGTCAAAGTGGAGTCAATACGGTTTGGATAATCTAAAGAAGGGTATTTTTGTGAAAATGAAATAGCTGAAAGTTCGTAGTTGCGCTGAAGCGCCATTTACATATATTGCGCTGAAGCGCAACTACGAACTCAAACTTTGAAAGCTTCTCCCCACAGTATCGGTGGGTTGGGGGATGAGAGCGTAATTTAGAAATCAAATATGAGATCAGAGTGATATCAAAAAAGGGCAATATTCTCTCCCGCCACAGCCGCACGGCCATAACGAGAGAGAATATACATCCGACAACCTCCTTTCCTCCAGATATATCAACATGAGGAAAGAACATTGTTGGAAGATTCCCTTAATAGTAATTACAGCCCAAACAGTTCTCCTCTCTCTGCAGATAGATATTGCCAAGATCGCAAAATGCTCTCAAGGGATAATTGTTATCCTAAGTGTTAATATGCAAGCTATATTTTTTATTTTACACTATATCAGTACCATGTGAAAATACTATGAAGGTATTTGTAAAAAACTGCCATACTAAGCTAAGTAAGATTGTTAGAAATCAATCATTTACTGCCTATTTTAGGGTTAGTCGAGGAGATTTGAAAGAATATGATGAATAATTTTATACGAAGTATTATACTTCCATTAGCCATGGGTAGCGCTGCTGCTGTTCTTGCTAATACATCTTCAGCACAAGCTCTCACATGGAACTACTCAATAACCAACAGTTCATATAACTACTCAGGGTCATTGTCACTGACAACAGCAGGAACAACACCCGTCGCAAATCAGAATTACACGGTTACAGGAATCACAGGAACTTTCAACGGAAGCAATATTACTGGTTTGTCTAAATACCGGAGAGCAGATCAAACTTTTCAGTGGGATGGGGCTAGTATGTTAATTTTGTGGATAAAAGTTAGACAAAAATTCATGCAAGTTTCGCCGCTTTGATTAAATTCAGCCCTCACCCTAAATCCCTCTCCCATGGGGCCTACGGTGTACACACATCCTTAACCAGAAATGGTTTTGGCTCTCTAACTCCCAAATTAGGTGGTTCCGAAGCTTCGATTCCCCCCAAAAATTTAGCTATTGAAGGGGCTAAAAAGTCTGAAAC
>Ga0116231_10001106_pt1 | contig 53710 bp, 39 predicted proteins | sample S1TSphgellanicum_2_FD_89695 | JGI IMG/M metagenome (GOLD analysis project Ga0116231, IMG submission 89695) | Host-associated microbial communities from peat moss isolated from Minnesota, USA - S1T2_Fd - Sphagnum magellanicum MG | ecosystem: Host-associated > Plants > Peat moss > Unclassified...
AAAAAAAAAAACCCAAAAAAAAAATAAAAATTGTAACCTTTTGAGGGCTTTGATTATTGTTTCTAGTACCTTAATAATGGATTCTGCACTAATTAAATTAAATTAGATTTTGGATTTACTGAAAATTTCAAAAACATTATTGCATGAAATTCACGTTAAAAATTTCAAAATGTTGATGATAATGGGGGCCATTCAAAGTAGGTCTAATAAGTCTCATTCATTCATTCGTGCGCCATACAAAATGGTTGGTTCTTTCTTTCTTTCTTTCATTCGTTCATTCATTCATTCATGTTGAAAATATAATAAATAATTTTATAAATGTGGGTTGAAAAACATTGAAAAATAACAAGTTAATGTGTTGAAGTTCATTTTTTTTAATTAAAAAATAATAATTTGAGCCTAAGGTGTGGAAATCCATTTGGGTAGGGTACTTACTACTTGTAATAAACCAAAAGAGAGAGAGAGAGAGAGAGAGAGAGAAGGGTTGAGATTTAGGAGGCCAAGAGGAAATCAATTGCCCTCAAGTTTAGGGTTTAGGGTTTAGGGTTGAGAGAGAGAGAGAGGGTAGCTGCTTGCTGCTAGCTAGCTAGCCCAGCTCTCTCAGCAGCCAAGCAAATCCTAGAAAGGGCTTTTGTTTTGGGTGAAGAGAGAGAGGTGCTGCAGAGCAATAGTAAGGTGCTTCTTATTGCTCTTTATGCAAAATGCATCCAATCAGCCACACATTCAACTGGAGCAAAGGAATAAATCAATCTCCAAAACATGGCATGCACACCAAGAACCCATCAAATTGTTTTGGATCTCTCTGCAATGGATTTTGTCCGTTTGTTCCCAAAAAAAAAAAAAAACATACACACAAATTGTTGGAGATTATGTCCAAATAAAAATTTAACATTTAAAAATAAAAAATAAATATTAATATTAATTAATTAATTAATTAAAAAAACATCATTACACACAAATTGTTGGAGATTAAAGGCAGCAAACACACAAAGATCAACAACAACTAAAGGACATCACTTTACAAATTCAGGGGTAGAGATGAGAAGAAGCTTTCTTGTGGTTGATATGCACCCAACAACTTAGCTACCCACAAAAGCTTCCTTCCTTGATTCCTTCCTTCCTTCCTTCCTTCCTTCCCTTTCTTTCTTTCTTTCTTGGCCTCCAACAAGGTAGGTAGGTACCTATGTTTGGTAGGTATCTAGATCTCCTTTGGTGGTGGTATCTAGACCAAGATACCGACCACCTCATGGCAAGAGGAGAGACACAAAACACACAAACAAGGCAAGCCAAAAACATTATCTTATTAGTGCATGAATTATGGCTTTTTTCCTTACACTTCCTAACCACACTAGGGTCACTTTGACACTTGGATGTGGTAACCGGTGCACGTACTCCTCAAGGTTTTGGGAAAGTTTTGATTGGCCTTAACTCTTGCAATAGAATAGGTAGGTAGGTCCGTGTAGGGTGAATAATATGATGTCATAACCTATATAGGATGTCATTTCAAAATAAGATGGTTTTTTTTTCTAAATTGAAGGTACATTTCACAAAAAAATTGTTTAAAAAATTTAGGCTCTCAAAAAAACTTGAATTTTTTTTATAAATAATAATAATAATAAAGTGATGGTTAAATATATTTTTTTAAGTTATCAATAATTTTATATATTAGAAAATTTCTAAAAGTCATTATATGTATTGATAAATAAGGATAAATATTGACAATCATCCCATTTATAATTAGGTAACAAAATGATGAACCAGAGTTGTTGGTCTGGTACCAAAATTTGAACATTCCAGTTGGTCTTTGTATTGTGTCCAAGACTCTTTTTTTTTGCCGAAGAAGGTATTATGATGAGGTAGGCATATATCCCTGGTATGGAAATTAGGCTTCTTTTTTTTGAACTGGCAATATATCACCAAAATGCAAAAACCAAAAAATTATAAATTAAAGCAAAGTAATTTTTGGAGGTTTTCAGTGGTCAGAAGTGAGGATTTTTTTTAAATATTAAATCACCAAATTTATTCCCTCTTTACACTAGAAGTCAGGGCCAATGTTCAACCCAAATCAAGCATTCCTATTGGTGCAAAAGTTGAAAATGGAACCACAGGTTTTTTTTAACACTAGGAGTCTAGAACAAATATTTTCAATCGGCCCCAAGCTACTAATCAATGCTGAAGTTTAGGGCCTTGTATTGGCTCCAAGGCTGAAAAAAAAAGGATACCATGGGATTTGGGAAGCTAGTTTGCAACCCTTGGGGCCAATGTTCCACCATTTGTGCAGGAAAATGGTTATGGTCAATGAAATTCCTGGATTTGGTGGTCTGAATCTTTTGGCTTAGTTGATCTTGAGTGCACTAGTTAGTTAGTTATTCATAGAAAGGGTTCTTGCACATTACTTCTTGTAACACTTTTTGTCTTCTTTCTGCTCTCTTAGGACAAGCCCATCATCACTTTGATAGCAAGCAAGCAAGAATTCAAAGTTCAAATCCAATTCCTCTAGCAAGCAAGCAAGCAAGCAAGAATTCAAAGTTCAAATCCAATTCCTCCAGACAGGAACGTGGGAATCAGCAATTCCAAAAAAAAACACTTGTAAATTCATTCAGAAGCATTACACAAACCCACTCCAGATGCTTTCCTAATTGGAATGAATTCCAGCTAACTGTAGGTTTCAGGTTGCAGAGATATACTAGGATGATGGGACACGGACTTTCAAATCCGAATAGTACCCCCAATGAGAGCCCAACTTTGATGCATTCCATGAAGCTACAAAGGAAGGTTAGAAATATTATGCTCAAATCCGAATAGTATCCCCATGAGAGCCCAACTTTGATGCATTCCATGAAGCTACAAAGGAAGGTTAGAAATATTATGCATGAATCTCTGAGTCCTAACTAAGTTGTCTAACAAGATCCAGTCACATCACCCATAACTAGGAATATCTTGATGGTTCATCTCAAGGCTACATATATGCAAGCTCTTTGAATCTGATCTTCAAAACATCATTCCAATGCTTCCAAAGAAGGCTCATTCCTTAAGATGAATGGTGGTAGGTGTGTCTGCAATATTGACAAAGAATAATACAAAACTTATACATACCAAAAAGTGAAATGACTACCTAATGTTTTTGATTTCGAAAGTAAACTTACATTTTAGAAATTGAAATGTGATGTAAAAAGTTTCACATGGGTCAAATGCGATGGGTGATCATTTCTGCTGGTGACTACCATCTGCAGTATTCTTGGCATGTGCAGACAACAGCAAGAATTTTTTAGTTTCTCTATCTTTATTTTGGGTTTGAGATCTAGGGTCCAAGATTTAGAGTAATAAAAGGAAGAAGCTGGAATGGTTTTCAATCCTCTGTGATCTGAATGCTCTACTGCAATTTGTGGAGCAATTGGATTGAACAAAATGCAAACACTAAACATTGCACACTACCATTGCCTGGCATAAGGACATCATCAAGTTTGCAGAATTACTAGAATGATCATGAGAACACCAGCAGCTTGGACAATATTTGAGTGACTAAACTTTGCTTCCAAGTAAATATGTACATATAAAAAATTAGGCTTCACACACCCACGAGAAAATGAGTGATTGCATTGTCACATTGACCTAGTGACAGATGCAAAAAAATAGCAGCTAAACAAATGAATATCAAGCTCTGAATTTAAACCTTGAAACCTGTAAAAAACTGCCAAATACACAACAAGCAAACCTTTTGCTTTTATCTGGATAGGAAACTCTTGTATTTAATGCTTGCTTCCCACATGCCAAGCCTCTTGTGATGTGCCTTCATTAAACTTGAGAGGACACTCAAACACACACAATACATCAAAAAAACAGAATCATGGGTTTTGCAACTACTCAAATTCATTAGGTTTTTAGTGTAATGAGACAAAAATTGATTAACATGCAACTTGTATAATTTTGATTAAAAAAACAAAGTTGATTAGAACATTTTTAGTGAAATTATTTTTAATCATTTTAAGTAGTTGCATGTTGCATCATTAAATGATTTTGAATTAATTTTTTTTGTCATGGATATTATGAGATCCCAAGATAATATGACATCTATTAAAATGTCATTCATGACACAACTTTTTTTTTTTTGAATCATGGAATCATAAATTGTATTTTTTCAAAGCATGCCATGACATAATACATGTTTTGAAAAATAAAGCTTTTTTTTTGGATTTTGTCAGCAAAATTCTTTGGGTCATTCACCACCACCATGTGTACATGTTTGTATATCACATACATTGTACATGCACACATCCATCAAGGTTTGCACCCAAGACCTCATGGAGATGCACCAAAATCTTAAATCACCAAATCACTTCAAAACTTTAATAATATGAATGAAAAAGTTTAAGTTTATTGACCTTGCATACCAAGGCAAGGATATTGTGTTTAGATTCATTATATAACATAGTAGCTAAAGGGATTTTGGCCCCTAGGTAATAGGTCTGTTTTTATATGAACATTTTTGAAAGATGATATTTTGGCTTGTGTTGAAACTTGAGATTAGTTATCAAGTTATAATATATTGAAAGATTTTAGTTTCCTTTAGAAATGTTTTTAAAGATTATATTCTTGCTTGGTGAAGTATTTGAGTTTTGATAATTCTTCTTTTGCATTAAGAAGATTTTTTTTAATGTAAATGGCAAGGCCACTACGTGACACAACCATTATTATGTTCAACATGAAATTGTTTAGGAAATTCAAACTTCAACATTTTTTTTATAAAAATTAAAAATTATTGATTTTTTTTCAAAACATTCTTTGTCGATGTTGGTGCCCTTTAAATTGACAAAAATTAACCACAAGAATAAATATCAATTAAGTAACCAATATAACTATTTAATTTTCAAGACCATATTTGTTTAACAATACTAATCAAACACTGATACAAATGATTAATTACACAACTTTGAAAACAAATTGCAAAATATTTTTAATGTTATTTTTTTATAATGTTGTTAGAATATATTTTACATTTTTTCCTTTGTAAAAGTAAAAAGTAGAAACATGGTAATTATTTGGCATTAAATAGTTGGATTACCCCCACGCCCCCCCCAAGCCCCCAACTAGTTTTTTTTATAAAGAAATTACATAATAATTTGGTGGCAAAATTTCACAAGTTGGTGATTTGGGGGGGGGGATGGGAAAATAGTGAAAACTAAAAAAAAAATGCAAATAACAATAATTTTGCCAAAAATTGAAATAATAAATTTGAAAAAAAATGTTATTCCTAATGAATAATTTTATAAAAACAATTCTAATAATCCCTACCTTAAACCCATAAACAATTCCAACATCAAATTTATGTTAAAACTTTTAAACAATCTTTGACATTATTATAAACTTCATACGTGTGTGTGTTTGTGTTTGGTGGTGAATTTTCACCATTTTGTGAACATTAAAAAAGGCTATCAAACATCAACAAAAGATTTTTTATTAAAAAAAGAAAAATTTGCCAATTTTTTCTTGTAAAAGATTAGAATTCCATAATGGGTTTTAGGATTTATAGCAAAAATATAGAAGGATTTTAACATTTTTATATTTCCACATGTGTTCTATAGCCAAATCATGGTTAAATTTTCTTGTGGATGATCTTGAACAACACCATGGACAATTGAAAAAATTTACAAAGATTATAATTTTTTTTTGATGTCACTATTATGATCATCATTTTAAAAATTCATTTATGAATATTTAAACATACATAATAGTTTACATTATTTTATTTTATTTTTTTAATTTAGAGGTCTACATGCACCCTAGAGTTTGCATGCATGAACATTTTGATTTAATCACTAACCCATTCAAATATAAATATGAAACTTGCAAAGTTTTAATACATCCATTTCAAAAAAAATTGTGCTGAATGCAAAATGCAATTCATGAATGGATTTAACACATTGAAAATGAATGATTCAATTCATGTGCAAATGTTGATTATTCAAGAATTGTGAAAAAATTCATTAATCCATTCAAGTATAAATGTAAGACATTAAATTGTTATGTGTGTTTCAATATACATTAATAAATGCAATATGAAACATTTGAATAACAATTTCAATAAATTCAAAATGGATTAATCAACTCATGTACAAATGTTGACAATTCAAGAGATGTGAAAAAATTCACTAAATTATCCACATATAATTGGCATGCGTTTCAATATATTTTAATAAGTGCAAGATGCAACGTGTGAATAATAATTTTAATTATTAAAAGTTAATGGTTTAATTCATGTACACATGTTGATAGTTGAAAAAATGTCAAAAAAATCATTAACCCATTTAGTGCATTATATGAATAAAATTAAAGGTTACTTCAATTTCCATGTTAATGATTTAAAATTATTCTAAAATGACATAGGGTTCAAATTATACTCATAAGTGAACAAGGTAATGAATGTTATAATTATAAACAATATTGACCATTAATTAATGCAACAAATCATTTGTAAACTTAAGATAGCCAAATGTGATTGAAATGTAATCAAATCAAACAATAGTTGTAATGTGTGGATGTGAGAAAGGACAAGATTTCTTCTTGTGGATGAAAATACTTTCCAATACCTAGTTTCAATGTTAACCCACATTAATAAACTATAGGTGTTGGTTTGATATAAATGTCTACATTTGGTTTCAATAATGGCATCAACTTTGATATCAAAGACTATACTAATTTGTTTCATTGTAATAAATACTTCAAAGTTACCCTGATGTTAAAGTTTGAAGGAAAGGTGGAAAGACAAAACTAGTCCAAATATTGATGTTAAATATTAATTTTCATAATTGATACCAAGAAATCATCCTATTTCCTCCTTTGGTATGAAATCCGTGTAGTTTTCCTTAAATTTATGGTGGTCCTTTTCCTCTATCATGAACCATTTGCAATTAGCTATTATATCAATATCATCATTTATTACATATATGTGTTGATATAACATCAAACATACCTATATTGGTACTAATGGTTGAAATTGCAATAGTGGGAAGGTGAAGAAGAAAAGGAAGTATGTTCAATATGTTGCACATTAGCAAATGCTACAACAAGGCCACCCCATGATAGATTTTGAAAACTTCAAGGTTCTTTCCTTGTTTCTAAATGTTGAAAATTACCCTTAAAAACATTGGTTTCATTTTATAAGATGAACCATAGCAAAGGCAATTCACAATGTTTGTTTATGAGCCATCAAAGTTACTATGAAGAAAACATCATTCATCTTAGTGAGTTGTAATGAAATCACCACCATTGACAACCAAAGTTGAATGTTTTTCCATGTTTACATCAATGTTGAATGGGTATCACAAAAAAGGTGAGAACTAGCCAATGGTTTAGGCCAATTCTCACCATGTGAATTGATAGTTTTCCAATAATTGAGAATCAATTACCCTAAGAATTAATCAAGTTATCACCCAAACCCAACCTTAGTACTCAAGGTTGGTTAAAAGGTACCTCGGGTCTAGTTTTCAAACTTAATAAAATCTATAAAATAGTCACTAACATGTAGGCTACTCACCTCATATTTGAACTTGAGGTTTCTCAAAACTTGATGTAGGCTTTAACTATTAATCCCCATGTTTAGATGTGCAAAAAATGTTGAAGCTTGTTTATTTAAAGTTTCCACATTTGGCTTTAGTTTCAAAACCATTGGCATTTGTAAACTGTAAATAGAAAAGTCTTTCATTTTGTTTTTCATAAAAGCTTAGAGGCAAGTGGTTTGGGCTCTTGTCTTTTTCTAAGGGATCTTGGGTTCAAATCCTATTAACCTAAAATTGTCTTACTTTGAAAACTAATAATTCCACTTGTGAATAATTAAAAAATTGGGGTAAACATTTTTTAAATTCCAATAACTAGGTTGGTTGTTGAACCCTTATAAAAATTGGTGCCAATGTTTTTCTAAAAAAGGTGGTAATTACCCAATATTGATTTATGCAATAAAGGAATGGAAGTGATCCCCATTTTGTTTAACTGCGAAAAGGTAATACAAATGGAACCAATTATGATAATCTAATTTTTTTGATTGTGCAAAGTAATATTGATTATGGATGTTTTAATGAAACAAACATGGCCAACAAATTGGTGCATTTTGGAGTAAATGGAACTATTGTTTTTAAAAGGGTAAAATTTGTTATCACCACTCCCTTGATATATGAACATGCTCCATTTGTGAATCGTGTGCACTACATGGCACAATGTATCAACCAAGTTGTCCAAGCTTTGAACTTGGTTTTAATTTGGTAACCAAGATCAAATCCCTACTATGTATGACATTTATTTGCTCACAACCCTAATTAGCATCATCTTGAAGCTAGTAAGCTTGTTGAATTGTTATAATGTAAAAGTAACAAACTTTTGAAAAACATCACTAGTTGATTCAATGGATACTAATGTTATCACCATTGAAAATAGTTGTGTGAATACAAAATTCTTGTTGTGAAGATGGTTCAAAATAATGCAACTATTAACACTACCAAAGTTGACGATGAATTTTTGTGGGATGTGAAGACATTGCTAGGTTTCACTTGTGTTTTACCTTTACTAAAATTGGATGCAAGGATTAAGCAAGTTTGCACAAGGGTGTGCAACTTTCACATGTGACTTTATTTATATTGTCAAGTTGGCTTAATCAAATTTGTTTATTGTGATTTTGACAACAAGTTATCATCCCAACATTTCTCATTTTTCATTGATTTTGTTTAACACACCAACAATGTTTTGTGTTTAACAACATGAAACCCTAATTGAGCACATTGTCATTGATGGTAGGTCAATTTTTTGGAATAACATGCAAATGCATGTGGGTGGTTGTAGATTTGAAGGGTTCAAATACATTTGAAAAAAATAACAACAAGTAGAATATTAAATATATTATTTATGCTAACTAGGGGTGGTTAGTTGGGGACAAAAACCCTTGATGAAAAACAAAACCCAATCCAATCACCATCCCTCCAAACCAGTGCATTTGTGAGTGTTGGTTCATTATGGCCCCATATGGATGGCAATCCTTCTTGTAAGACAATAGATAATTTTTTTGTGTAAGGTGTGGGGTGTAATGCCTTGCTTATTGGCAAGCATTATTGAATGCAATTTATTGATAACTATTGCCATGTTAATTAATTTGGATAGTTGATGATGATATGAAGTTAAGGTGAAGGTTGTTAAAAGCTTCCTTGAGACCTCCAAGGTGAATTGACCATTGGAGATGCACTAGGATCTTAGTTAGGTATATAGAGGTATTGTGAAGAAAGAAAAAGGATTTGGATGTATGTTTCTTCTATTTGTGCATGAGATTTGTGTGGAGATATTATGATTGATTATTTGTAGATATGTTTGAAGACAATGATCTCAATTTTTGTTTGTGTATGGGTGTAGGGTTTCCTTAAGGATTTTGTGATGCAACCAAAGCAGTGATCATCCAAAAAATAATTCAGCCAAATTTGGCTACACGATAGATATGAAGGTAAGAAAAAAAAACATAATCCTTTTATATTCTTGGCTACCTTTTGGAACTTATCATAAGACTTTGGCAATTTGAAAAAAAATTGAATTTTTTTTAAAAAATAAAAATAAAAATTGGCAAATTTTGTGCTGATTTCCCCATGAAAAAACCTTTGTATAGGTCCATATAAATGTACAAATGTGGGTACCATTTCTCAACCCAACAAATTATTTAGACATATACATTGGAGTTACCATTTACACAAAAATTTCCAAAATTTTCACATATGAATAAGTTTTGTGTTTTTATTGCCCCAAGTTAATGGACACAAGTATAGATTTTGGGTGCACCCATCCAATTGATGGGTTGTTTTGAAGTCTACCCATCTACTTGTTGGGTTTCTTATCAAAATATGAATGTTGGGTAACTGATTTAATCATGCTTTTATATCATTTTTTTGGGGTTTTCAATTGCCTTTTTTTTTTAATCATGAGGTTTCATATCATTATGAAGTGTAAAAAAAAATTCACATGATTAATTTTTTAATTGAATTTTTTTTTATAAACATACAAACAATTAACTTCAATTCCTTCAAATCTTATTCAAATGAGATTCCTAAAAATTTGATTTGAAAGATTATGGAAAATTTGATTAAAATAAAACACTTCAATTTTGAAATAAATTAAAAATTTAATATAAAATTATTTTTTGAGACATAAATGCTTTTTAATTAATTTGATGTTATTTAATAAACCTCAATTAAGGTTTTGATGAAGATTTAATAACAAAAATCATCATGAAATTCATTTTTAATGGAGTAATTCGTTTGGATTGTTGTTGTCTTTTATGTTATAATTTTTTTTTGTTGCCCGAAGATAGTAGACATGCATGTATGATTTTAGGTTTTACCAAGCATGCATGGAGTAAACAAAACTAGTTTCTTTTGGAAAGGGGCATTGGGGGTTCAACACGGGTAACTTTGTAAGTACACCCATGTCACTTTTAATCCTAACCTTTAGTGTGAGATTTTCAGCTCAATGGAGGCAAACACCTAAACCCTAAAAACTCTAACCCTAATTTCTCATCCAATTATACACACATTCCCATGCAAGTTCGGAAGAAAGAACAAGGTTGTATTGTAGTGCATTTGTTTGCCAATAGAGTACATTAGGGCCACTTTAGGTGAGGGTCCAAGGTCTAGGGTCCAATGAAGTAGATCAATCCTATTGGATGAGACCCATAAATTGGACCCATGGCCTTTAGATGAGGATCCTAGACCAAAAAGTGGCAAATCTAGGCTAAACTCACATGGCACCATTATGAAGGGAAAATCAATTGGTTTGAACCCCAAAAAACGAACTAAAAAGGAGAGCTCATGATTTCACAAACCAAGATGCAAGCTCGTGTCCATGGCAAGGTCAAACTCAAGGATTCAATATGTTTCAAATGAGTCCAAATTGGTTCCTAGGAATTTGGACCTTGGACCTCCTCACCTCCCCCTCTAAAGTAAGTTGCCAACAAGCAATGAGTAGCCAAAAACATTAAAAAGATGACTAAATTTACTTAATTTTCATGTCTAGTTTATAGCCATATTTGGCTAATTTTTCACTTTCATTAAATCTTCCTATGGACAATTGCCACTTTTTGCTAAATCATCACTCAAGGGCGATTGATGGTTTGGCTACAATCACAAAATTCATAAAAGAAAACATTGCTTCACATGTCATTTGATTTTCTTTTAAGTTCTTGAAATTTTCAAACCGTATGGTTCAAAACTTGCAATTCTTTTAATTTTATAATAATTATTTATTTATTTTTTGACACAAGTAATAAAATAAATTTTGAAAATTTTGAAAAAACGGAAAATAATTTTAATTTATGCCAAAATTGTTCATGTACTAACTAACATATGTGGCGAAACTGGATCCAAGATTTGTGAAAACAAATTGATTAAAAAAAAAAAAAAGACTAGAATCAATCAAAGAGAGGGTTAACTGGAGGTTAACCAGCAGTTAACCATTGGTTTGAGTTGGGATTATTTGGATTATCCACCAGTGTACCGTGAAGGATGGATGATGATAAGTCATCCACACATAAGTCATCCGTGTTTTTACTGGCAAAAAATCTCGTCAAAAAGTGAAATTTTAAAATTTTAAAAATAAAACATTAAGTGATTTTTGAGGTTTTCAGTCGCTAGCTAGAAGTGAGGAATTTTTTTTAAATCGCCATATTCACATATTTGATTTTCAGGTGTATAGCCAGAAATATACAAGGATGATTAAAAAAGAGAGAAAACCCCTGCGAAACTTTATTTATGATTAAAAGTTTGTATTTTATTTATGGTTTAGGGTTTAGGGTTAAGTGCTGGTTAACCTCCAGTTAACTGCTCGTTAACCAATGGCTCACTAAATCAGCAGCCAGATTTAACCAGCTGTTAACCATTGGATAGCACCCTAAACCCTAAACCCTAATCTTCCCATGGACGGAGGACTTGGCGCTCGAGTCGAGAAACCTCGGTGCTCTGACGCGGTGTCGAAGAATCAGCTGAAGTTTTGTGCGCTACTGGTGCAAATTGCATTATACCTTCTTGACGTGAGGATGGATCTGTGACGGTGGCAGAGAACAACATTATCAAGGAGCTCTCAATTTCTGAAAAGCCTGGAAAATGTGCATGATGGATAGGTTTGATGATGGAGAAGATGAGCTTCTGGTGGTGCAGGGAGCATGTGGATCATCATGTTGTGGGCTTTCTCCAGCACGACTGGTGCAGTGGAAGGAGCACACTTTTTGGCGGCCAGTGCAGGCAACTTGTGTGGGCTTCAGTGGCCAACAATTGATGGATTGTGATCATCAGGTCGGTCTTTAATTCTTGTTAAAAATTCGCTTAGGCTGATCCCACTTTTTTTCACTGTCTGTGAATGGGATTTTGTCATGCTCAGAGAGTTGAACATTAGGGTGTTTTTTGAAATTGTGTTCTCTTTAGTGCAGTGTAAACCCTGAAGAGAGGGATGCATGTGATGCTGGTTGCAATGGAGGCTAGATGACAAATGCGTGCAGGAAACGGGAGGCTTGGAGTCAGAAACTGATTACCCCGTACAAGGGTGTAGATGGCAAATGTAGATACAACGCTAACAAGATTGCAGCTAAGGTTACCAATTTCACCAACATTCCTATTGATGAGGATCAAATGGCAGCCTAGTTGGTTCATGAAGGCCCTCTTCGTGGTTAGTCAAAGAATTCTCTGCTTTCCTTTCCTCCCCATCCCAAGTGGAAAACAAGAAGTGTTCATAACTCAAGCTTTACAGAGTGTTTACAACTCAAGCTTTACTTCTAGCTTCTTGAACTCTTACTTATATGTCAGAGCATCACAGAGAGTTTTTTAGTGGGTAGTGTATGTGTGTTCTGTTTCCACGTTGTGATCAATGTTGTGAGTCATATACACTAAAATTCTTTCACTCCCCTAATTGGGTTGGTTGCAGTGGGCATAAATGTGGAGTTCATGCAAACTTACATTGCTGGCGTGTCATATCCTCTGCAACAAGTAATCTGGATCATGGTGTTCTACTGGTTGGATGTGAGAAGCATGGCTTTGCCCCTATTTGTCTCTCATACAAGCCATACTGGATCATCAAGAATCCACGGGGTCCAATGTGGAGAGACCATGGCTACTACAAGATTTGCGGTGGTCATGGTGAGTGGCCAAAATGCTATGGTGTTTGCAGTTAGTGTGGCCACAGGTATATAGCATGTATAGGAATTGTTTAGAATGTCTTAAAATCTCCTTGAATCTGGATTGAGACTATGACATGGGTTTAGAGGTGGAAGTTGGGAAGATTCTATAAGGGTTTCTCATGTGTTGATGCAAATGAAGCTTAAGTGGAAAGGAAGAAGCTCCAGATATGTAGAAGGACATGTAGAAGGGTATGTCATGCAGATTCTGAGAAATAAAAGGAAACAGATTGATAAAGCTATGGAAATATGGGCTTGCCAAATACTATTGCCCAACATTTGTTCCTGCAAAATGGATCAAGATAAAATGTCTCGAAGCTTGAGGAAGTTCAGACATTTTTCTAGTACCTGATTTTGAAATTAGGTTTATATAGCAATTTCTAGTATCTAAATCTGAAATTGGGTATATTGCATAGATCTCAAGTTCTAGTCCCTAAATTTGAAATTCGGTATATGTCACAATTTTAAGTACCCAAATTTGAAATTAGGTATATATCACAATTTCTTGTACCATTTTTCTTTTGATCCACTGAAATTTCATGCAAAAAATGAAAAGACTCTTTGGTGGGATTAAAAATTGTATGGAGTTATATGGAGAGAGAGAGCTCCTCTGTCCACCCAAGATTGATGAAGAAAGTAAAAGAGCAAGGGGAGCATTGGGGATCAAAAACCATAGAAAATGGAAGAGTGAGTGTTGGGAATAAAAAAAGCATAGGGAAAGTGTTATATATATATATATAAATATTTGTTAGGACCCACACAAGTTGTTACAAACTTTTGGTCTTTCTATTTTTTTACTATTGCAACACGAGGTGTGGGTGGGTGGCAACAACTTTTGGCATATCTTTAAATGCCAACAACCACTATGAATATCACCTCAAATATGACATATGTAGGTGTCAACCTCCAAAGAACTGTATGAAAATATCTTTAAAAATTTAGGTGATAACATGTGGGTAAAAGCATGGTAAAGTAGACAAAAAAAAGTAAATGTCTTTAGAATTACTTTGTATCATGTATATAAAATCAAACAAGTAGCATAAAAATGGGTGGAAATATAATTGTAAACTATCCCACACCTCTATCATTACTATAAGTAATTATTTTCAAAAAAATTAGGATCAATTTTTTTTTTAAAGTAGACCAAAAGTATCCCCATTTGACAGGTGGTAAATTTATAAATAGAGATATTTTTAGTCTACTTTTAAAACTTAGTTGCTTTATTACTTTTGGGGTATGGATATCATTATAGTTTTAAGTTGTGGCCATAATAGAAAATAAAAAATCTATCTATTAAAACCTACTTACCACATATTTTACAAGAGTCTTTCATTGTAGAAAATAGAGTTTGAACCTGATTGCATTTTTAAACAAGTAGACAATAAATTAATTGAAACAATTTGAATGTTGAAAACCAATGCACAACAATGAATAACTATGTTTATATATATATATAATAATAATAATAAAATCAATGTAAACCAAAAATTTCATGGGTTTTATTGCTATTTTATGTCTACTTTCATCTAATTTTGACAAGGTAAAAAATATGTACAAAATACCATGCTTTCACCCATGTACAATTTTATATTAAAAAATTCTAGTAAGAGTGCTGATTACATGCAAAGAATTTAATATCTTACTATGGAAGAGTGTGATAGGGAACAATCATTTAATATAAATTTGATTTCTCTGCAACTTCAAGGTATGGTAATTGTGGTGGAATTTCAATTTTTGTGAGATGCAATTTCTTTTTTTGTATTGAAATTGTGGAAGCAACAAAAAGAAAGCACAATAGATGCATATACCCCAAATTTTATTGTATAGAATTGGAAAAGAGAAAAACAAAAAAAGGAAAAGCATCATGTGAATATACTCCATATGAAATTATTTTATTTACAAATCATGTGGTGTGTTGCTTAAAATTATGAATGAGATTATGAATATTGGCATTTTCCCCCTTTCTCAAGTTATTTGAACAATTCAAAACATCCCCAAGAAACATTTTCTTTCTCTCATGCTACATAAAGCAAAATCCTAAAGAAATATACTGGCTTTATCGATCCAATCAACTCTCTAGGTCTCAAGAATTTCGCCAACAATTTCATTTCTATCACATTAACTTGGGTCTCAAGTCTCAACTAGTGTTTTCTTTAGGGGCAATTTTATCATCAAGATTGAATGTAAAACATTAAATCATTTGATATATTTAAATAAATTATAATTAGTAATACAAGGTTTTAATAACTTATCATCCCTTCAAAGTTCAAACCTATCATTACCTCATGTGGTTTGAATCTAAAAATGCAACCTTGTTGATTCATTGTTCACTCATCAATTTCATGGAGGTGGTCAACGACTTGGGGACTTTGGGTATTGGAATGTGTGTTTTTGATTCTAGACTTTGGATTTTGAAGCCAATCAAATAATCGTTCACTCAATGTTGAAAAATCATAACTTGCAATGTGACAATGGGTTGAACCAATTTTTTTCATTTCATATGTTCAATGCTAGTTGAATGATTTGTTGTTTTGAATGTGTTCGATCTCATGAGTCAAATCTTGTTGTAGTTGGAGCTTGGGGGATTGTGGAATTCCATTTTCAACAATAACTTTACATAGTTATGAATATGTTCCAAAAATGTACAACTATACTTAATGTAATTTGTTAAAAAAGACCATCCTTAAAACCACAATGTTAACTTCACATTATTCAAATGATGATACACTTTTGTTAGCAAGTTATTGTGTTTTACTAACATACTTCGAAATTGAAGGCTAATGAAATTGCAAGTATCATAAACCTTTTTAAATTTGATTGTTCAAATTAAATAGAATTATATAGTCAATGAACTAGCATTGAAGAAACACTACAACAAATCGTGTTTTATTGCATGAGCTAGCATTGAAAAAACACTACAACAAATCGTGTTTTATTGCACCACGTGAACTTTAAATTTGAATGGACTATGTAGGGTTGCATTGTATTGTAGTGAAAGTTTTACCAAAAATGAACAAGTGTGCACAATTGTCATTTTGAAGCTTGCATTCACAAAGATGCAATCAAATAAACAAACTTTAAAAGGAAGAATAACCATTATTGTTTCAAATGGTGCAGGCAATGGGCCTAAAACAACTAAATGACTAATCATAGTAATCTAAATCAAGCAAGTGTATTTTGTTTCCTCTTTGCAAATTTGTACAACCAAAGGCTTTTTGAAATGCTAAACAAACTAGTACTTAAATATTTAAATATTGATAACCCACTTGCATGAAAATTTCAAATATTCAAATAAATTATCAAATTTTAAAGATTTAATAATTGAGCCATAAAGGTCTTCCCACTTTTCAATATGCTTCTTGCTAAGCACATAGGTTTTTTATTGATTATTTTAAAAATTAATAACTACTTAGTAGATATTCATGATCAAGTTGATAACCTAGTTGATTATTGAGTGTTTTTTCTTTATAGCTGGTCAACTCAAGTATATTTTTTTATGTAATTGCATTTGTTGTCATTATGTTTTTAAAAATAGAAAAATGCATATCATGAGCTAATCATTTCGTCCATTAGGGTTTCAATTTCATTTAATAGAAGATTAAAGTTACATTTCCATGAATTGAAGATTAATTTTATTAATAGAACATTAGTAGAATTATTTGTAAGCAATTGTCAAAACATGTATCCTCCTTGCAAGTATGAACTTTTCTAAAAATGATTCAACACAATAGTTGCATTGTTGTTGAATGGTGAAATATATATATTTGTAAAAATGGTAGTGACAAAAGAAGGTAGTTGTTTGTTACATTAAAATGTCCCAAACCAAAGTTCCCCTACCATGCTTTCGGTATCATTTGGATGCTCTCATTAAGTAGGGGTGCATCAAAGTGTTTTGGTAATATTTAAACCTTTGGTGCAAAGGTAATTCAATATTGAACAATCTTGAGAAAAAAAACTTTAAAATATATATATGTTAAATAGTTAAAACAAATTGGGCAAGCTTTTAATATTGTTGGAAAACCTTTGATGAGTGTGATTCTTTGGAGATGATATTGTAACTATTAGATTTAAGGTGGTGGAAATCTAATTTTGAGTTGTTTTCATCATTGGAAATTAATTTCAAAATTAACTCTTTTTTTTTCATAGTTGAGCTCTATCATGAAAATATTGTTCACATTTGGAACATTAATCCTATTCACAATTGGGCCATCAACACATGCCACTTTAGTAGACATCGAAAAAAAATTTATGCACCAAGATGTGTTGCATTCAAAAAGGAAGTTAAAATGTTTGTGACTTGAATACATGTTTTGTTCACACAACTATGAGTGATTTACATGCCTTCCCTCTAGGCCTATAAATACTTCACAACAGGTTCATGGTGGACTATGATTAAATGATTGATATCTAATGAATCATTAGGTTGCATTTGTAATATAATGATTTTGATAAGAAAGTAAGAGCATACATTCACAATGATATGAACTAGGATTGTCACAAAAAACCAACTTAAGTAAAGCCAAGGAATAATTTCACTTAGATTTGCAAATTTGTTGTGATAAGTCAAGTTGACTCCTTTATTTTTAATGAATGCCAACTCCACTTCACCTAGCCAAAATCATCAAGAATATGCTTGTTAGAAAGCTAAGGATTATGTGCTTATGTCATCAACTTTCAACCTTTGCACCATAGTGGTGATTGGAACATCTAACCCCCAAGTTATTAAATCTAAATTGGATTCGCAATAGACCCCCTTTACTTCCAATAATTATATCTTTTCAACAAAAAAATTCGATGAAGCTGAAATTCTGTGTGGAGATGCCTTAAATATTAATCTAAAACTATGTTAGTTTTTAAATGAATCAATTACTACTACAAGAGATCTTGAATTTAGAACAAAATATCCAAAAACTACATCTAAGTTGGATTCACAACAAACCCCTTTTACTTTCAACAATTATATTTTTCCAATAGGAAGTTCGATGAGGTTGGAATTTTTTGTGAAGATGTATTGAGTACTAATCTAACATTGTTTCAATTTTTAAACTAATAAATTGCTACAATAAAGAGATATTGAATTTGGAACAAAAAGTCCAAATACTTCTTTCAAGGAAAAGAAAATTAGTTCTATTGTAACATTTTTTCCTCCTTAACACCTCCTTCTTGCCAAAAACCCTCTTTAAATCATAAGTCCCTTTCCAAAACCAAAAGCCAAAGCAAAAGAAATCCAAATTCAAGTTCTTGTGTGGTGTAAGAGAGTGAGCCTCTCTTAAGACCTCTCTCCAAGAGCTTCCTTTCCTTGGCCGATGAAGATGAAGGGAAATATTTCTTTGCCAAGTTTACACCAATCAATTATCTTCTTAGCTTTAAAAACCAATGAACTTGATGAAAATATCCATCTATCCATTCCCCTTCCAATCATGGTGAAATGGAACCCCCTCATCCAATGGGGTTTAGAAACCCATTTTCTCCTCATCTTGAAAATAATCCTTGGGATGAAACTTTTCCTTCATTCAAGTATAACCTTCCATTTTTCATCTTAGATCATCCAAGTAACTAACCTAAACCCCTTAGGTTACTTTTACCCAAATACAAAGGATGATGATGGTTTTTTTTTTTTTCACTAGGTCCATGAGGGGATTATTTGCGTTCCTTTAATTTAAGTGTAATATTCACCCATCTAATACATATTACTATTATCTCCCATGTACTACTTATTTATGTAGTACATAATCAAGTTAAGAAATAAATTTCCTACCACAAGATTTCCATCACACCCAATCTACCATTCAATCTAGGTTTTTCATCAATTTTGTCGGAATTAGGCATTTTGCTTAGTTACCATTGTTGTGATTTTCAACCAAACCTCCTAACCCTAATCACAATTACATTTGAAGGAACAAGATTTCATGGAATAATTAGTTTGTTAACATGGTGAACAATTTTGGAAAGTGTGAACCTCAACTCATGCCACCAAATGATAAAGGGCATGAATCGCCTTTTGACTTGAATTTAACACAATTGGCCAAGCACAAAGAACTTATCGAAAAAAAAACATGCTTTTGACTAGAGTTTGAATGCATCACTAGACCATGGCACCAGAGGGTGGGTGCCAATGCATGCTCCTTTGTTTTGGTGCTAAAAATCAAATGTACTATAAATGGCAAGCCAAAGATTTGAATGAATGCATCTACCAAGGGGATGAAAGAGATGTTCTAGTGTGGCTTGCATGACCTAAATTAGGCACTTATCAATGGTTGTGTGTTCCATTGTTCCAAATTTTGGTTGATTGTAAAACAAAACTATTCATGTGCATTATTCACTATATCATGAGGTTCTTGCAAATTAAATGAATATCTATTAGGCTATGGTTTAAGGACATGATGGTGATGAAATTGTATCCCTTATAAAAATTTGTAATAACATGCACAAAAGCTCATGTTACCTATTTATTTCCTTGAGCATTTTATCCAATTATGATTTCATGTTGTATTTGGGGATTATTCAATAAACCTCTTTTTGAGTTCCCTTCAAGGGTTTTGTCATCTTGATGATGATTAGTAAAATTAACTAGTCCATTATTTCTTTCATTATACCTATCATGCCCAAAACATGCTTATGTTTCAATTTTTATGCTTCAATTAGATCACAAGCTTGAACCGTTGGAACTTTGCTTCAAAATGTTAACACTAAAAGTTAATACCCATAAATGTACACAATATTATAATGTTTAATTTTCAAAGTGAATGACCCATGTAGTAATTAAATTCAGCTTCATTGATTAAAAGGTTACCTAGGTTTGAGCAATGTGGATGTGTGTGAATGAACCCATTAGCTTGAAAATGCAAAATGATGGAACACCCTACACCCTACACTATAATTAAGGTTATCCAACTCTAAAATTACATAATTGTCAAAAGTTGAATTAATAAGCTTTGACCAACTTGGAAAGCTTATATGGGCTAAAATTTTCTAAATGCAACCCTTACCTATCCTAAACTATTAATAAATGGGAGAATAACTAATAAGGAGGCCTTGGAGAATGATGTTGGTGAACAAGGGTTCACAACAACAATCAAAACATGGAATGCTTGGGCTTTGGAGCTTTAAGAACCCAAATTGCAACCCATATAAATTATTTAAATTAATCCTCCCCATATGCAAATCAATCTATTTTGTCATGCATAGACCTTAAACCTTAAACCCTAGACAATAAATCATAAATTGCATGTGAATGACCATTCTCACATCAAATAAAACTTCATATTACCTTAAACCATGGATAAACTTGAAACTTGAAACCTTAGATTACATCATTGCATCAAATATAACTTTTTATTGGCTTTGTAAAAGGTTTTAATAGAACAATAATGAGTGGGCATAGGGGTTGGAGAAAAAAGTTTAATGGATAAGGTTTGATTATAAATTCACTATTGACTAACCAATCTTATGAAGAGAAAAATACATGGATGAAGGATAAAAGATGAATGAATGGATGAAATACAAAGGATGGATGGATTGAAAATGGATATTAATTAATAACTAATTAGTTAATGTTTATTAGATTATGATTTAACACATATAAAAGTCAAGTTTGTATTTAGTACATGATAATATCTAATTAACAAAATAATTACAAATTTTAATTTAACATTTAAAAAGGCAAGATTTGTGATTTTGTAATATTCATAAAACTTGCATCTATGGTCAGATTTATAATGTTGTAACACATATAAAAATTGAATTTATGGTTAGATGTCGCAACCCTAACCTTGCGACCAAAGCAAATACTTGCAAAGGTGTGGGCCAAGAGTGAAGTTTGGGAATCACATTTCATGCTCCCAGGAGTGTAGGAGAATGTGAAGAAATGAACCCCCACAATCCCAAGTGAATTCCCATTTTGGGAGTTGGAGTCCCGATGGATTCCCAAATTTTTAGAGGGTGATTATAAGGTTCAAAACTCACTGGATTGAAGAGTTCTTTATATCATTAGAAAATTCTTGGAAGTTAGATGTCTAAAATGGGCTTGTATGACCCATTTGGGTACTTAAAACACAAGTTACGGTCAAAAGAGGGGCCATTAAAAGTCGGGAATCGCTCTAATTTACTTGCGTGCAAGTGGCATGTCACATATCGTTGGGAAGTTCTCGACAAGGGCTACAACTTTACTTTAAACCTAATTTCAATCAAAGGTCTGCACAAAAAATTATGAGCCTCCAAAATTACAAGAATATCAATTTCGAGAATTTCAGGATTCCCAACTTGAGAATCTCGATACAAAATGACATTTAGGTGTTGGCCATGTGGTTAGGCACAGAGAATACTATAAGAGGGAAGGTGATGGCTTCCCCCAAGTTAGGGCCATGGTGAGTCTTGTGAATCCATGTTTGCCCATGGTAAGTCTGTACACCAAAAATGCTCCGACCATGCACTAACCAATTTGTTGTTTGGTTTGTCCAAGTCCGTGCGAGTAATTGACTTTCTTGTCACTCTTCCTAATCCACATCTCAGAGCTCTAGCACACCCTTTTACCCCCAAAGTGTTACAAGTTAGGGAGCGTGCCTTAATTATTTATCCTTTTGTTATTTTCACCCTTTGGACTCACAGTTGAGTCCATCAAGGAGTTTGGGGGTGTGTCATGAAATGCGTGGTGCTATAATATTTATGAAAGTCAAATTTGTGGTCAGTTTTATGATGTTGTAATATATATAAAAGTTGAATTTGTGGTTAGATCTGTGGTTAATTAACATTTATAAAATTTTAAATTATAAAAGTTTTTATAAATGTTAATTAACTACATATCTAACTACAAATTTGTCATTTATATGTGTCACAACATCATAGATCTAACCATATATTTGATTTTTAAATGTTAGTTAAATGTTAGTTATTTGATTAATAAATGTTATTGAACCGCAAATGTAACCATAAATTTGATTTTTAAATGTTATAATATCACATATTTAACCACATATTTCATTTTTTAAGTGTTAATTAATTATGAATTTAACCACATATTCAACTTTTATATGTGTTATAATATCACAAATTTAACCACAAATTTAATTTTTATAAATGTTAGTTAAACATGGATATAACCACAAATTTGATTTTTATAAATGATAACTAACTATGGATCTAACCACAAATTTGAGATTTATAAATGCTACATCACAAATCTGACCACATATTTGATTTTTATAAATATTATAAAATCATGAATTTAACCATGAATTAAAGCTTTATAAGTTTTACAACATCACAAATTTGACCACATATTTGACCTTTTTAAATGTGAAGTCAAAATTTGTAGTTATTTTGTTAATTAGATTAACATGTATTAAGTAAAAATTTGACTTTTATATGTGTTAAATTAAAATATGATAAATATTAACTAATTAGTTAGTATATTAGTTCTTGCTTAGTTAGGTAACTATTTTAGTTATTAGTTAATGCTCCATATTTTGAATTAATGTCAAGTAATTATTTTAACTACAAAATCACATATTTAATTTTTATAAATGTTAACTAACCACATATTTAACCACAATTTTGATTTTTATAAGTGTTTATTCCCAATAAATATTTATTTTTCCAATAGGTCTCCTTTTACTACTTTGACTAATTAATTTAATCGTTTTTTTACAACCCATTAAAGACTTTGATTCCGCACAATTTTTTGGGCATAAACATTCCATTTGCCATATTTGACTTCTCCTTGTAACATAAAAAAATTTCACCTATATATATAATTCTTTCATTTTCTTTTTTCTCTTGATCTTACCTTGAGTGTTCAAGAAGTGGTTTTCCAAAAATTGATGTGCATTTCATATGTAAGTGTTATATTTTACATTGAGATAAGTTTTGTTGATTTTCATCTTTTACAATGTTGTCATCTAATGTTCATAAAGGTAGAAAAGTTGTTGGTGTCAATGATTTGGATATGGGTTTTTGTAATGTGGCTTTTGAAAGGTTGGTGTTAAATTGGTATGGCATTTTTTACTACATAACTAAAAGAAACCGTGGATGATCCAAGTTATGCTTATTCTCTATTGTTAGTTATTTGACCAAATAGGCTTGACTATGATCACCTTACATGTTAAATCCCCCCACATTTAAATGCATGAAAATGTGCTCCAAAAAAAGTTGTATGTCAAGGTTGAGAATTTTGGAATTGAGACTGGGTCTTAGAAAGGGTTTTAAAAAGGGGACATGCCAATTATTCTTGCAATGGAATCCATCACTATTGTGTTATCCATTACAACATTTGAACATGCTTTGATTCCAATGTTTTTCCATTTCTTTTAAAGAATTCAGATCCAGGTCATTGTAGTCCAAATTTTCCAATGTTACTAGTGTTATCATTATTGTTACAATAAAAGGTGGAAAGAGCAATCATGAAAGGCAATTTACGATTGTTGATGGTGAAGGTCATTTTGATCAAGATGTTTTTACTTTTGGCAATCAATTTAGAATAGATTACAACCAATTGGTTGAAGCCAAAACTTCTAGTCAATGTGCTATGGTGTTGGTAAAGAATCTGACAATAACAATAATCAACAATTAGTTTCTTTAAGCACAACCTTACATTATAATGGTTAGAGTGGTTGATGATGATGTGAAAACACAATTATTTCAACTCCACACCAAATTAACAAGCAACCAACCTCCTATGAAAGAGCTAATTTATTCTTGTTATTTATTTAATCTAATTTTTAGATTGTATATTTCTTTTACCATTGGTTCATTCATGATTTTTGTTTTTGGGGGGTTGTTGGAATATTATCTATATTCAATTTGGCAACCCTTCCTTTCTAAAAGTTATGTGTCAAATGTCATGTGCTAAATATTATTGTTGCAGCGACAAATGGTAGTGTGCATTGTAATGTATGTGGTGTAAAAACAACTATCAAGAAGGTTAGTTTTTTATGAACTTCAATTGCACTAACAATTAGAGATCATGTTCTCTTTCCTATTGAAAGAAAATGGTTGGAAGCTATGGTGGGTATGTTGGAAGCTAATTTTTTTGTTTAACCATGTCCAAAACAAATTTAGCTTTTAAATAAAACTAAATTACAAGTAAATTTCAATTGACTTTTTACTTCTCAACTTGTTAGTTTTGAGGAACACATGAATTTCCATCTAATTTGGCCTTTTTCATCCATCTTCATCAAATCTTCTTATTGATGTGGAGCCCACATCAACAAAACAAAAACTTGATTTTGATGTTTACAAACTTAATCCAAAAATAACAAAGTTGTGATTCTAGTAATTAAGTTATAGACTTAAATATATAAATTTCATGGTTATGGTCAATATAAATTGAAAGGTAGTGTTATTAATGTCCCATCAAATATTGATTGAATTCAATTAATGTTACCACGTTTACCATATGATGAGGCAGCAATAGGTGGATTTTTAAAGTAGTGACTTGAATATAAATCACCTTACTTGTCTAAAAATGTATGTTCTAATTCAGTCATGTTGGCACTAAATGATTTAATTTCTACACCATTATATTCAGATTTAAATGTTACCATAGACCCTCAATGGAACAATTTGTTTTTTATGCATATAACCTTGTTTAATCAAACAAATGATTAAAATATATCATCATTTGATATTTTAATTCTGAAAATGAAGACCACATAATTTGTGTGCCAAATAATTCCACGATGCATAAATTTTTAGGTGCTTAAAAAATTAATGATTACAAAAAAATTATATATTTTATTGCTCCAAATCAAAATTTTCATCCTTTAGGTTTGTTTAGAGATATTCATTTCGAATAATTAAAATTTCCAGCATTGTTTTATCGGCGTCCACAACACCTAATTATTTTTGAAAAAAATATCATATCAACAAATAGCACAATGGGAATCACTTCACAAATCTAAAAAAATTTCAATTAATATTTCTAACCTTTTTTAAAAAGTCGTTAAAGTTTCTATCCAAAAAGTTATAACCTTCGGATGGGTATGTATATGCAAAGGAAAACCAAATGGTAGATCATTAAAGGTTTTTGAAATGCGAGATAAACCAAGTTTAAATAAGATTTTCACATCATATTTTGTAATTTAGAAAGGTTGTGTACTTCACCAAAACAATATGAAAGTTTACGGAAAAAATTATTTGTTATGATAAGATAGATTGGCCCTCCAACATTCTTTATAACTTTTCCATACTTTACATGCTAAAAAATTAAATCTTCTAAACAAAAGTGAAAACCTTCAATCTATTCATATAACATAATTGATATGCAACAATCCTATTACATGTGCAAGATATCATGATCATAAAACATCATGTTTTCACACATTATTCAATAAAGACCTATTTATTTTTGAACAATTTGTGATTTCTTTTTTGTTATAGAATTTCAAAATTGTGGTAGTGAGCATGATCATGGCTTTTTATGGATTAAAGATGCACAAATATATGGAATTAACAAAAATGATTTTTTTAAAAAATGTTGATAAATACATTTCATGTAATGTATCATCATTACCAATTACATTACAAAATGCATAACAACATCAACACACCCGAACATGTAAGAAAAAAAATCATGTCATTTGTAGATTCCATTATCCATTACCTCCCATGATTAAAAAAATAATATTAAAACCACTTGAATTAAAAAAAGACTTATAACCTTTTAACAAAATATGTTTACAACAACAAGCAACAAAAGTTTTTGAATTTTTAAAAAGATTTTAAAATTGATGAAAACATTACATTCTTTGGATTTTTTAATCTATTACATCTTGATGAAGGAACATTCATATTAAGTTTAAGAAGTAAATTAATGAAGCTAAACACTTTTCTTAAACAAACATTATCAAACATTAAAACCAATGCATTTAACATACGTGTTGTTCCTTTATGGCCTATAAATATGGATATTTAATTTATTTTACATCCATATGCAATTGTATCATATTGTACATCATACATAACTAAATTTGACAAATATGTAACCTCATAATTGCATTCAATAATAGAAGAATGTATTTTAGATAAAATTGATACCAACATAAGAATCCAAAATTTAGGCAATGTTTTTTTTTAATGTTCAACAAATGTTTGCCCAACTTGCTACTTATTTAGTTTTTTCAATTCTTTTATATCATTCATCACGAACATTTAAGTTTATTAATACTTTTCCATACCAAGAACGTGTTTTTTGTATTAAAACCTTGGTCCTTACTAAATCAATTGGAACCTTATTCCGCTGACATATTGTGTGCATCAATTAAAGACAAATATTTAATTTGACAAAAAAATTATGAATTTTTATCATTAGGAAAATTTACCTCCTATTACAACATTAGAATTTAAAATTATCAAAATGCCACGAACAAAAATCATTAGGTTTGTAAATTATAATAAACATATAACTTTGTAAAGATATAGAAAATTGGTTAAGAGAACAACTTCTTTTATATTCACCATTTAAAAATTCTGAAAGTTCATTATTAAAAACACATGTTACTTAGCATGATGCCTATTGCCAAGTAGAATTATATATATTCACAATTAGATCCAAATTCAATTATAACATGCAAAACAAACATACAAATGAAAAAAATGATGACATGAATTTAAAAACAAAATCTTCACATCCACAAAACATATAGAATGATGACATTGACAATGACATTAGTGACCGATGTTTTTTAATCCCCATCACAAATATATTAAATATTGGAAAATATGATTTGAAAAATGATTTCGTCATTCAATCATGCAATACATTTTATTATAAAACACAAAATTTTGAAGATGCTGGTTTTACAATATCGCCAAATTTTGTGATAATGGATGAATTAGAATATCAAAGTATGCTTAGACAATTAAATGAAAGAAAAAATTTAATATTTGATGATATCATATATAAGAAAACAAATGTATTATAATATTCAATACATATATTTTTGGTAAGACGTGTTATAAATAGTAAAACTTTTACTTTAAAATCAATAATTCAAAGATTATATGAACATATAATAAATATTTATCATTAAAACTAACAAAAATTAAAGCATCACTTATGGTATCTATAGGCAAATTTGAATTTAATATTGATGGTCAAACAATACATTTAACATTTTCAACAAACATTAACAAATCTATCAAATTATCATCAGATTCTTTAAAGAAACTCACATGTCGATATGAACTATTGCAACTAGTTCTAATAGATGGAATGTTTCCTATAACTATTAAAATGTTTAATGTTATAGACCACCAATTAAGGCAATAAAATATATTCAAAAAAAATTATTCAATCGTTTAAATGTCATCATGTTAGGTGATTTTTATCAAACACCCCTTGTTAAAGATTGTTGGATTTTTTATTCCCTTAATGATAGTATAAATGCATTAGCACCAAACTTTTGGAAAAACAATGTTAAATGTTATGAATTAACTTTAGTTATGCAACAAACTAATACAAAATTTATAAAAACTTTAAACAAATTTTGCACCTACACAAAAACTTTTAAAAACATTCAATATATCAATTCAAATTGTTGTCAGAGAAATACCAAACATTTTAACTACACCACATTTTTTTTATACAAATATTTTAATGCAAAAACATAATAAATTTGTGTTTAACAAAACAATTGGCCCAACATTCAATTTTGAGGCTATAGACATTCATCATCATTCATGTTCATCATCATATAAACTTCCAAATGGTCTAAGAAAAACTGCAACTTACATATATTATAATTTGTATCAAACAAGATATGGTAGTTGAATTGTGTGTTGGAAATTATGCAAGATATGATAGCCTTGTTAATGGAGTTAATGGTGTATTCAAAACACCAACATCTTATCATAACAAACCATAGTTTCGATATTATCCCCAAATCCAAAAACATGAATGTTAGTTAAAGAAAAATTTACCCACTTTTATACAAACAATATTCAACCAAATTGGACACCAACGATTGAGTAAATTATCAAATACATAAGAATTGGCAAAAATCGATTTCATAATATAATAAGAATTCAATTTCCAATTCAATTAACAACAATAAGAACCATTCATCAATCACAAGGATTATTGTTAGATGAATTAGTTTTTAATCTTACCAATGTAAGAAAACATGGACTATCATATAGTGCTCTTTCTCACATTCAAACAAAAGAAGGGTTATACTTGTTAACTCCACTCCAACATTAAAACTTTCACATTAATTAATGTGTAGTTGAAAAGATGAATAGATTAAAAACTTTTGCAAATTAGACAACTTTTGTTTCTCAATTTAAAAAACTTTTACCATTCACATGTTATTACACAAGCTCTCAACACAAATTCTTTAAAACAACATTACCAAAATATAAACCATGACCCCAACCTACAAGTATCAAATGTTTTTTGCATTCGGAAACTAGAATACAATCATTAAATGATGTACATAATTTCATAAATACATCAAAATATTCATCCATTTCAATTTATGATGGTCATTATTTGATAATGATGCACAACACACAAATGCTCTTACATTCTTACTACACAACATGTAATGCATCAAAATACATATTAGTTACATTCAACATAAGAACTCGAAGAGCGATTCATATAATATGTGTTTATAAAAATCATTCTTCTTTGATTTCTATGTTTTTCAGCACATTAGAAGTGTTGATTCAAAAGTCCCCAAATGATTTCCCATTCATTGTCTTAGGAGATTTTAATATCGACATTTTAGATGATAACAGTCATTAAAAAAATAAAAAAATAGTAACTAATAAACATTATGAATAAATTAGAATTAAAATCCCAATTCAAAAATATCACAACAAAGCTTGATCACGTTTGACCATATGTGCTAGGGAAACGATACCAAATTTAGGTGTTTTAGAAGCATATTGGTCAAATTTTCACGAACCAATTTAAGTGACATTCAAACTATTAGACACATTTCCAATTTATAGTAACGAACCAATATTATCTCCATTCATCTAATGTCATTTTAATTTTTTGATTTTTATAAAAGACAAAACCTCTCGTGGCGTGCTCATATGGGAGAGATGAAAACAGATGGCAAAATATGGGGAAAAAAATGTGGGATAAGTTAGAAAGATATGGGCAAAATGAAGAATTAATTGGAAAGAGATACCAATGGAAATGACATATTGAAATACCAAAATATGGTAAAAGATGAAAAAGTGATGCCAAAATATGGGAAAGATGGAAAGAGATGCCAAAATACGCAATTGTAGGCATGTAACAAAATGTGACAAAAAAATACAAAAAAGTCCAAAAAGTCCAATAGGATTTTAATCCCGGGGAGCGCCACATCATGAGGATAAAAAGGTTTCAAGTCACCATATGTAAACAATAGGCTCTAGCAAGTCACCATTAAACCCTAGATAGATTCTAAACCTTAAACCCTAGACTCTAAAGCACAAGTTTTTTTTACTTCCCTCTTTCACCTCTCACCAAATTTGGCTAAGTAAGTTCTATTGTGAGGGATCACCAACCCACCTACTTCACAAATTTGAAAAGAAAAACTTTGGCTGGAACTAGTAAAACTTCTTTATTTGAAAACTAATAATTAAAGTATTAAAGTGATCATATAATTAAAAAAACATATAATCTTTAAACCAATATTATCTCCATTCATCAAATGTCATCTTAAAATTTTTAAATTAAAAAAATTAAAAGACAAAGCCTCTCGTGGTAGAACCCCCCTTAAGTCTTGGATACACTTTAGACCTTAAACCTTATATACTACATGTGAATGACCATCATCACATAAGGTAAAACCCTATATTGTTTTAAAACCTTTGGATCCACTCTAAACCCTAAACCTTGTACTACATGTGAATGACCATCATGGCATTAAATAAAACCCTACATTGGCTTAAACCCTACTAAGATAGACTCTAAACCTTAAACTCTATACTCCATGTGAATGACCATCATGACATCAGATAAAACCCTACATTACCTTAAACCTAGATAGACTCTAAACCTTAAACCCTGGACTGCATGTGATTGACCATCATGACATCAGATAAAACCCTACATTACCTTAAACCCTAGATAGACTCTAAACCCTAGACTGCATGTGAATGACCATCGTCACATCAGATTAACGCCCTACATTGCCTTAAACCCTAGATAGACTCTAAGCCCTAAACCCTAGACTGCATGTGAATGACCATCATCACATGAGATAAGATCTTACATTACCTTAATAGACTTTAAACCCTAAACCCTAGACTGCATGTGAATAACCATCATGACATCAGATAAAACCCTAAATTAGCTTAAACCCTGAGTAGATTCTAAACCCTAAACCCTAGATGGTTTTACTGCCTATGCACGGAAGAAGACGAAGAAGACGAAGTTCCCGGAAGACCGTGAGTAGCGAAAGGAAGCGAAGAAGATCCAACACGTGGGCCACACACCTGGCAATTGTGTCCTCGAGCGAAAGACGCACGAGTCCGCTTGCGATTGCTCATCCCATCACCCAATCAGCATCCTTCCTTCCTTGAGAGAATGGCTGGATTTCCTTCCCAATGCGCTGGTGATTGTGCCTCACAATCTGATGGGGCGGAAATCATCCGGCACTTGTCTCTTCCTGGTTGCCCATCTCCCACGTGGCCCTGCTGCTGCGCAAACAAACGTTGCGAGTACGAGAATGCAAAACGCAAAGTCATGTAAAGAATTCGTGAATAATACTTACTTGTTGTTACCAGATTGTGTTCTTGGCTGTTGGCAACGGACGAACGGACACACCCACAGACATTGAGATCCAGATTCAGATCCAGACACACACAGGTTGGATTCATAAACCCATTTCTGAAAAACATTGCATAAATCGATCGATGGGTTCTTGCTGGATCTTTTGGTAGGAGGAGGAATTGGTTGAGAAGTGGGCTGAGATTCTTCTTCAGTCACAGAGAAGGGTGGTCGTAGTAGTAGTAGTAGTAGTAGTAGTAGTGGAGTGATTGATGATGAGTAGGGAAAATTATCAGGGTGGGAAACAAGGCCTTCATGTATTCTTGAAGAGAGGTGGGTGGTGAGCAAAGGTTGAGAATTGTAAAGTTGTGAACAATTTTTGAGAAGTTTGTTTTGTATTTCTTGGTTGCAGCAGGAACCCACAAGAAAAGAATTGGTACGGGAGGGGAGAAAGAAAGAAAGAAGAAAGAAAAGAGGTTGAGAATCGACAAGGTCAGGAACATTTCTTCATTCTTAAGATTTCTGGAATTGGATTGTATCCGGGTTTGATACTGCAGGGAATCGATCCTGTTTGCAGTGAGAGTTTTAGAGTCGTGTTTACCTTCGAGGCGAAGAATTTGACAGAGTTAACACAAACGAGGGGCGCAGAGAGACAGAGAAGCAGGCGCACAGGCACATGCAAAGGGGGCCCACGGATTGAACAGCGCAAAGGGTAGTTGGGATTTCCGCTCGGTAACCGCTGGATTCAGATGGAGTTGAGCCGCCGCCGCAGCAGCTCGGGCTGCAAAGCATACATTTTACGAGAGGCAGGCGGCGGAAGAGAGCAGGTAACGCGACGAGCAACAATCCTATGCAGCATGGGAGCTCGGTGGCAGAGACGTTAGCCTGGTGGGCAACTCAGAACCAGAGAAACAACAACAACAACAGTAGCTCGGGCCGAGGAGGGGCAACGGCAGGAGGAGGGAGCACCCATCATCACTCTGACTTAGCAGATTACAGCCTCGACCGCGGACCACGCAAGAACATCCGCAAAGCTCCTGCAAAAGGCTCAAAGAAAGGGTGCATGAAAGGAAAAGGTGGCCCAGAAAATGCCAAATGCATCTACAGAGGCGTCAGGCAAAGGACTTGGGGCAAATGGGTTGCGGAGATCCGAGAACCCAATCGCGGCTCTCGTCTCTGGCTCGGCACTTACGCTACTGCAGAGGAAGCAGCTCTCGCTTATGATGAAGCTGCCAGAGTTCTTTACGGCTCTTGTGCTCTTCTCAACATGCCTGATGGCGTTCCATCTGCTCCCAATTCTGCAGCTTGCACATCCACCTCTTCTGCAGCTCAACGTGCACCAAGTATGACAGACTTGTCTCTGTCTCTGTCTGTCTCTGTCTCGATTGCAATTAATTTTGTTCAAGCTGGGACTTTAGGTCTAAGATTTGGTACTGAATTTTCCTTCTTCTTGTTGATGCCAGGTGAACAACTTCCATCTTCAGCTTCTGTGAGTGGATTAGATTCTAGAGTGAGCAGGGAAGTGGAAGCGACAACAATGAGTGCAGCATCAGCCACAACTAAACCCGAGCCTCATGATGCAAACTTGGACACAGCAGACTCAGGATCTCCTCGCAAGCTTGCAGCAGAAGCTGAGCTTCCAGAATCATCTAGTAACTGGTTGACTGCAGCTGAGGTGAAGCATGAATTTGGGGGAGGAGGAGCTGGTGGTGGTAGTAGTACTCAAGCTGCTGCTGTTGTAGCTGCAGACAATCAGCGTGCACTTGATCTTGAAATAACTCGAGAGCAAGCTCTTGAAGATTGCCCAGATTTACTTGACTGTAATTTCGACTTTTTGGATATGAAACTGGACGAGGAATATCTATTGCCGCAACTGCTCACCCGAACTGCCAGCAATGCCAGCACAATGACAAATTCGAGTACATATTCCAAGGATTTGTGGGCAAACCTTGCTTGCCAAATGACCATCTCAGATGGTACATTCAGTTCGAATGTTTCCAATGATAGTACATTGACAGCAAGTGTGGAGAATGGTGGTGGTGGTGATAGTGCACCAGCACCAGCAGCTCCTGCAGTAGTTGCAGAATTAACTCTTGAAGAAATTGAGCCTCTGATCGGACAAGATTTTATCTTCCAAGGATCACCAGAGATGGAGATGTCAGTGAGCTCGCCTGAGGTACAGATGCTTGAAACTTCATCTCTAATGAAGAAGGAATCTTGGTCTGCTTTGCTGCAAACATCTCCAGATTTGTTACCACAAAAAGGCGCTTGAAAAAACACACACTCATTGGAGACAAAAATGCATTGTACAGCTTTTGCATTGGGGGTGGTTCAGATCTTATTTCAGGCAAAACCTGAAAGTTCAGAGACTCTTCTGAATGTAAATTGCAATTTTGTACTCAATGTGAAACAAGGGGTGGGAAAACCTCACTTCTTCACAAATGGATTGAGCCAATATGCATCCAACTGTTGAAGATGATAGGACAAGATCTGGAATTGGGTTTTGTTGTTGTAGTTGTTCCCTTCACATTAAGGTCTGGGGTGGCAGATTATGTCATATTTTTTGACCATGTGATATATGACATAATCTTCTGGTGATGATCATATGCGTGTAATAGTGACCAAAATGTGTGTGTAGAACATGAATTTTTTAAAATTGTGAATGTGCCACCCCAGACCTTAATGTCATGGAATGGCCTTGCCCTTGCCCATTATGTTGGGTGTGTGACCTGGCTCACCCTGACAGACTTGCCTGGCACCTACCCCAGTATAATGGGCAGGAGCTTGACCATTCCATAATACATTCTTGTATTCAGCGTGCATTTCTGGGTTCACCGGCTTGTGTATCTGACTTTAATGAAGGGAAGATTGTATAATCCTTGAACAACCTGCAATTCCATTGCCTGAAGTGTATACCACCATTCAAGTGCATTGTCCTGATTGATGCTGCCCTAATAGTACTAGCAATTGCAACACTGCACATGCAATCAAAACTAGTGAGTTTCCACTCATAGAAGTGTGTTCTCACCTCACCTTACGCAAAGCTCTTGTGCAATGAGATATTTCCATTCTTCTGGCTCTTTCAGCATTTCTGCAAACTCTGCACTGACTTTTTATCTTGTGAACTGTGTAATTTGAACAAAATGAGAACTGCTTACAATCTTAGCCTAGTTGCTACATGATGTAGGAAATGTCACAAGGAAATTGCCAGCATGATCACCAGCAGCAACTACCATCAAGACACAGCATTTTGAGTTTTACAGACCAAAGCTTGGCACTTTACATGAGGACTGTAATATAAACCATCAACATGTTGAAACACATGATCCTGCACCAAATTGCTGGGGACCTCATGGAGATACAAAGCTTCAATGTGAAAGAAACTCATGAGAAAGTCTAGATGCAATAGGTTCAGCATCCTGAACAGAGCAATTTTTCAACACACCCAAATTGATGGATACAGAAACAAATTGTTCAAACTTGAATTGTATGAAGAAATCACATTGTGGCTACCAAGTCCATGTCAAATTATGTGTTATCGCAGATTAAAACTGCCTTACAAATCTACCTGGACCATTTTTCACACCGAATGGCATAACAAGCTGAACAAATGCAGCCAATCAGTGAGAAAAGCTATCTTGTATTGGTCTTGTGGTGCAATTGATATACGATGATATCCTCAAAAGCCATCCAGAAGTGAATCTGTGTCATGTCCTATCACTGTATTCAGAAATTCAACAGTAAAGTGTTAAGAATATGGATGTTTAATAAAACTTGTTGCTAACTTGTCCAAATGTTGTTTAACAATTGCAACATAATTAGAATTCATGTGTTTTTACTGAGTGAGGAGCCGTTGGTTCCATTGTATTTGGCTCAATTCAGTGTTGAGCTAACTGCAATGAGATTCCTCTCAAAGTCATTGTATGTCCAAGCAAAGATGTCTTTGAACTCCATCTAGAGAGAGCATCAAGTAATGAAGATCTTTACAGTTCAAGTGCAACTTCTTTTTTTCACAAACTAAGGAGTATCCACAATTCCCAAATTGTGTTTTGTTCATCGTTCTTCCTAAGTCAAGGTCCAATCAGCAACCTTTAGCTGCTGCGTCCTAATCCTAGTAGGAGTTTCATCCACAATCGTTTCTACGAGATCATGATGATAGTATTTTTTGGGTAGTCCTTGACAATAGAACATTCCTGATGGAGGGGTTCAACCAGTTCGTGGAAAAAGAATTCTTGAATTTGAAATTGTGTTTGAACTAATGGTACAATTTCAAAAGTTCATTTTGTAGCTAGCTCTTCTTACACAAATCACAATTGATGTAGCCAACAAAACAATAGTGTCGGTGGAAACGACTTGAGTTCAATGGCAAATATCAAATCCTCCTCTTCATGAGTTATTCCTTCCAAAAAGTCATAACATAACAAGTTTAGTTTGATTTCCCAACAGTTTAGCCACAACAAGGATTTGTATTATGTTGTTTCCTTGAATTGTGATTACGTTAATACCCCAATCATAGAATACTTCGGCATCTCTCAACCACCTAGGGTCTACCTAACAAGCATGGAATAGCTAGAGTCCAAAAACTATATTACATAACAATGAAGGTTACATTGTATAGGATTTCATGTGTGAATTGTGCATTGCATCAACCATACAAAGGGAGCTAAGCCAAACTTATATTGCATAGCGTAAGGACATAACATAAAAGAAACACATCATTATTGAATATAACTAGATATTTGGCACAGTAAAAAAAATCAAAGTATCTTATATGGGTAAAACTAATGAACACTGCTTGTTATTTGTTCAATAGAAAACCTACAATAGTGCTAGGACTTAGAACACCTAAAGAAATGTACATGTGCAAAAAATCAAATCTATCAAATCTTAGGGTTTTTGGAACATTAATACATGTGCATGCACCCAAAGAGAACAAGATAAGTTATTTGAAAGGTTTGTCAAAAAAGTCTTAGTGGATATAGATGATCACAACATGGCGTATCTAGGTGTTTCATCCCTCCCTTGAAGAAAATCATTGTTCCAAGAAATGTTGTTATAAGGAAAGCACAAAACCATTGTCCTTTGAGGAAAATCTTAAAATGATAGAAGACAATGATGTTCATCTACACCTTACCAATCTTCAAAACAACCTTCAATATGGTCCAACAACCAATTCGTTGGCAATCAACATTATCCACTCTCAATCAAGGGAGCCTCTTCACATATCTCCAATTCATGAGGATAGGATGGAAAAAAATCTTCCAAATCCTTCAACTCAAAACAACACACACCAACTTCAAATTTTCAAAAGATCCGCACAAATGCAATGTAAAACAATTAGATTCTTGAGGACCATGTTTGTAGTCTAAGAAAATCCCCACCAAACCTCAAAGTTTTTATACCCATCAAAGATCCCATTGGGCAAAGGCCACAAATTAAGAAATAGCCTCCATTCATAATAATAACATTTGGGATTTATTGTTTTTTCTCCCAAGGACAAAAACCCACATTTGTCAAATGGTTTCACATAATAAAACATATTGTAAATCATTGAACCAAATATAAAACTTAGATATTTGTTAAAGGTTTTGAACAAAACTCAAACATTGATTACAAAAAGACCTCATCACCAATTGCCAAATAGACTTGACTATTAAGACAATTATAGTTCTTGCTAGCAACAAGGGGTGGCAAATTCATCATATGGACATGAAGAATTTAGGTTTGGTTTACAAAAGAGGAGTACATGTATCTTTATTTTTTAAAATGTTGATTGGACAAAGGGTCTAGGCAAAATAAAATCTATAGGTGACTACATTTTTAGTGTAGGTGGAACATTGATTAGTTGGGTTAGTCACAAGCAAAACATAATAGCTCTATCCATCATCAAACTATGCCCCCACAACTACCCTTCTATTGTAAGTTGTTTGATTGTCCAACCTCCCCTTTCTTTCTCAACAAACACCTTCTTTCATTCCATTTGATTTTCCCAAGCCATGTGAACAACCTTTCACCTTTTTCTTCCCTTTTGCGAAGTGATTGATACCTCCCATGTTGTTGCAATAAAATCATTGTTACAACCTTGGGCCTTTTGAATTGCATTACATGCATTTTAACATCACCTTCATCAAAGGTCCTTATCAACTTGTAAAGTGAAAACATACTACAATGAATAAAAAATAATATCACAATTTCCTTTTTAAAAATTGTGTGTTTTAAAACTTCCACCAAGCCAATATTTTAAATGGTTTTCATAAATTGTACTCATAATAAAGTAGTTCAAAAGCCAAACATTCTTTTTTTTAAACTACAATTTTTGATTGGTGTCAAATTATTAAAAATTATTTGTGAAAATGTGATGTTTTACCAAGTGTAAATATATTTCAAAAATCATTCTTGAGCGATTACTAAACTTCATGAAATATTTATACATATGTTGAATATGAGTTGATTGTATCATTTTATTTCCTTGTGAAAAATTCCATTCATATGATTTCACAAAAAAAATATAGATGAGGTTTTCCATTCAAAGTTCAGATTAACACAAGTGTGAAAAAAATTATTTTTGTTGAAAATTTATTCTCATTTGAATTTACCAAGAATTATGTTAAGTTCTCGTGTAAAAAATCCACCTTATGTGTTTCTCAAAATGTTAAACAAAATTTTAAAAATTTGCTCCCAAAATAATATTATTTGTACGAAAAAAAAGTATATTTCCTTGTCTAGGTTAACACCCCTATAGTGTGGTTTCACATTGCAGCCATCTTGTCATTTGCATACACCACATGTTAGGCCCAAAATGATTATCCCTAATAATTGATTTATCATTGTTATATTTGTAAAAGACCTAGGCTTGGATGTGCCAAGAGGCATCATGAAACAAAAAAAAGGTGGTGTGTGAGTAAATTCAAAAGCTTTCCCTATTCTTAGGTTTTAGGCAATGAGAGATGTGATGGGTACAACTCATGCAAATTATGCATGCAATATTTTTTTCGTGTTCTAGGATTTTTTAAAAACCTAGAACTTTCATGCAGCTTTCATCCATTGGCATGTTGGACAAACTTTTGACAACAACTAATTCATGCATGTGTAGAAACTCAAACTTAACATAAATAAAGAAGCCTTAAAGAATAAAATACATGATGATCAATGACAAAATAAACAATTTAGATTTTTTTGACAAAAGTGTTGAATTGTTTTCAAGAGGAGATTAAACATATCAAATTTCAAAAAGACAATTTATAATGAAAATTTCCTCCATATTATTGTATTCAATCATTTATTAATTAACATTTAAACATTGTGGAATCTACCCACAATTGTTAGGCTTGATGTTGGTCACATCACATGATGAAACCTCAAAATCATAACAACATGCAAAAATGGGATGACTATGGAAATATTTCTTTTGTGTGGAACAGAAAATTGGTATGTAGATGATGCAATTTGAGAAGAAACTTTAGTTTTAAACAAAAAGTAATTCCAACCAAACAACACCAAAACAAAAAGAAAAAAAACAAATCAACTATTAATGAAAAGAACTTGTAAAAAAAAATGGCAATTTAAATGTTATTTGTAGAACTTTCATTCAAATTCACAATGATCTTGCACATGCCATTTGTAGTCATTGCCACTAACAAACCCCTTACCAAACATGAACACATAATTAAACTAAACTTCTTTTCACAACTTTAAATCAACCAAAACTATGACACAAAACACCAACAATCAAACCTAGATTTAATAATGACCCTATGTGTTCCAAATCAAAGTGTTCCCTAAATTTGGTACCTAGGATACCAACAATCTAAGTTATGAAACTTTTCCTCAAACAAGTCCTCACACCATTCTTGCAACTAAAAGTGTCCCACCTTTTTAATGTCTTCTCAACTTTCAAACTCAAGGACTTTCTCAACATCTCTTCCAACTCCTAATCCACTGCTTTAAAATAAAGAAATTATCTTCACAAGCGCATCATTCAAAAGTGACAAAATTTTACAACTTTCATTATCCACCTCTGTCAATAACACATTCAATTGTTACCAAGAATGTTGAGACGTTGTTTAAATATGTTACATTGTGCACACACCTATCAATATAGCCTTCAATGGATAAACCACCCACATTGGATCCATTGCCTACTCTATTCATATCCTTTTAACAAATGGAACAACTAGCACAACCTTTGCCCTTTTACCATTTTTTGTTTTATCTTGTACAACTTGCCACCATCTATTTTTGCTCGATTATTAAGTCTATCAAAGGAAGGTGTGAAGTGTCAAACATATTTCATCCTCTTTAAGGGTGTCTCCATGTATGGTTCCTTGTTCTTTCCTTGTTTAGGGTTGTGGGTAAATGCAAGATTGAATGTTTCACTATTGTGATTGTATGAATTTTTTTCCCAGGGCACCTTTGGTTCAAATGCATATGGTGATTAATATATCCTTAAATTTATTAATTGGAACTTGGATTTAGACTAACAATTTCATTATGAAGAAAAATATGTGGTTATTTATTGATAAAAAATTCATTTGTTAGTAGTAATGGACTTTTGAAATTGAAAAATATGGACTAATCATTTGACTAGACCATTACAAAATCGAAAAAAATTATATTGATTCACATTCCAAATTTGTTATTGGGACTCAATATATGATGTAATACAAGATGATAAATTTATATGAAGAATCTTTTATTTGAAAACCTTATCCATTTGATAGTTTGGGACTTTTGAATCGTTAAAATTTCACCATATTTTCATAAGTTCATATGAATTGCAATTTTTATTTTTTCAATTTCTTTGTCCCAAAAATATATGTTTTTGAAAGCTTTACATGGGTCATTATTCATCTAGACTTTGTGGGTTTTCTTTTAGGACTTCCAAATTAAAAAATGACATCAACTACATTAAATACAAGTTTTCACATAGATTTGGGAAGGTTTGTATGTGATTGAACATGTATTATTCAAATATTATAATAATAACATTTAAAAAAAACAACCATGTCCATTTGAATAATTTTAAAAAAATTGTATGGACTTATAGGGAGTGTAATTTTTATCAATATTGAAACACTCAATCATGCATTCACCCTTGTTCATCATCCTTTAAATTCATTGTTTTCCCTTTTGGCTTCTTGATTCTTTAAAGGAAACTCACAAAAATGTGAGGGGACACACATCCCCATCACAAAGTAATCAGTTCAAGAAAGTATAGGGAATGGAGGAACCACCAATTAATGGTGTTGTTTTCTTAGCAAAGATGTTTTGATGACATTAAATATAGTTAAAAGTTTTCTTCATACATAACTTGTTTACTAACATTTTTGATAAGTTGTGCTTATTCAAAGCACACCAAAAGGCGATACCTACCTCCACACTAAAGGTTCAAGAACCTTAATAAATAAATAAATACTTTCAAACTTAAATCAACATCCTTCAACCCAAAAAGATAAAAAATAATGAAAGTCCTAAATATATCAAGAGGTTGTTTTTCCTAATAAAAACAACATGGGTGAAGGTTGGTGGTGGAGGGAGGTCTTTCCTCTTGAGATCCAGTGATGTTTCCCAATAACAAATGATACCAAGAGTTATCAATTTTGATTGGAACACTCCAAGAGCACCATACCTTGCGGAAGGCAACCCATACGAATGTCACTTTTGAGCAATCCATCAAGTAGTGTCATGGAGGCTCAAGCTTGGGAGTGACAAACGATGTGGAAAGGATCAAGGCCCATTTGACCAAGCCAAGTACCCACCAATAGTTTGTTGTTCAAGATCATTTAAACAAGAACGACAAGTTTACAAGGTTTTGAATTATGCCAACTACAATCAGTAACAAGTTTAAAGGTTATCTTCACTAAGTTTCAACCTTTGTATGAAATTGAGAAGAGATAATTGTCCTAAATTTGCACTTCTATTAGTGAGATAGCCCCTTTTGGTTGAATACCCAAAGAATGGCACATCTCCCAAAAAAGAGATGGGAGACCAATGCCACTCTCCCAAGTCCCATGAACAGCTTTCCACACAACCCAAATTGAAAAGCTAGAGTAACACATCATGTTTGGGTATAGAATCTTGACATGGCAATTTAAAAGGACCTCCAAAAGTCTCTTGCATCAACACCCCGACCAACTTGAGGTTAGTGGAAAGCAATTGAATGTCATGAGGGCTAGATTTTTCAAGCTTCCTAGTATTTGAAACCCTTTTTATATTCAAAACAACCCACAAAGTTTGAAAAGATTTCAAAACTATGGTGGACCCATAATTATAAGAGTCCTCAAATTGACACACCCAATCCCCAACAACAAAAGCATGAGGGTAGTAGATCCATGGATCCCAAGGAATGCAAGAGGTGAACATACTACGGGTAGCAAGGTTAGAAGGAATGAACACTCAAAATCCCACAAATCCATGATTCTTGTATAACCCACCTTAGAGATAGCCCTTCCTTCGTTTGCAACCCCTATTGACTTTTGCCTAGGCCCTTAGAGAGATCTCCAAAAGGAAAAGGGGGACTTATAGAATTGAGAGAGTGAAGGTATCCTATTTAACCTTGGCCCTAGGTCTCTTCACTTTCCCTCCCCAAATGAAGTTGGGTTGCACATCCTTCGATTTGGATTCCAACATGTAATTATGTATCAAATGGAGGCGAGAGTAATACCGTCATGATTCAACTAAAATCCTTCAAAATATTATTATAACTCTATAACTAATCTCAAGTTTCAACACAAGCCAAAATATCATGATTCAAAAACTCTCATATTAAAAAAAAAAAGACCTATTATTATTGTCTAGTAGGGGCCTATAAAAATCCCTTAAGCTACTATAACTCTATAATGAATCTAAACACAATATGGTCGCCTTGGTAGGCGAGGCCCCCAGCAATAAAGGGGGACCCCTGAAAATAGAGGGTAGAACATCAAAGGTTCCTATTAGGGTGCTCATTATTCTTCACAAAATTCCTTCTAGAGTGCTGTCTTTCTTAGGGTAGCCTATTTGACCTTAGCCCAGTCAAATAGGTTCGTTACCGTCCCCGAAAGTACCGGCTCGAAAAGATTTAGTGTTTTTTCTTTTTCTTTTTTTAGTTGGAAGCGGCGGGAAGGCTCTGCGGAGGGAACGGCCAAATTGAGACCAACCGGCTGAGACGGTTTAGGGCAACTGACCACCGGCCCGTTGGAAGGAAAGGAAACAGAAGAAAGACGACACGGCAGAAAATGAAACCAACCGGCTGAGACGGTTGTTCCAAGTGACTGAAGACCGGCCGAGACGGTTCCCGGTGACTGACGACCGGCCGCTTGGTACGTGGGAAGGAAGCAGACGAGATAGAGAGAGAAGAGAGAAGATAAAGAGGCGTCGTTGCGTCTCGTAAGAAACAATTCGCAGCGAAACTCGAGCGTCGTGTCGTGGAGATTTATTCAGAGCAATCTTCGTTTCTCAAGCAGAAAAAGTGTTTGCAAACTCGCACTCGTTTACAGGTGAGCGAGCCTCTGAGTTTTTTTTTTTAATCAAATGGTTTTTTGCTTGGCTTTTATGAACGTAAATCGATGCTGATTGAATTCGGACCTCCGGACTTGTTTTGGAATGGAAGATGTGAAGTGTGTACTGGAGTTTTGGTGTGACTGGATTGTAGGTTTTGGAAAGGGCCATGGTGGACAGGAAACAAACCTTTAGTTGTTGTTGTTATTGTTGTTGTTGCTTGAAGCCGAGATGAGAGAATTTATAGTATTCCTGTTTGTTGTTTGCATCCTGGAATTTTTTCATTTGCCTTCTGACGCGTTCTTTGTCGTGCGTTATTAAGACGTTTTAAGGATGTCATGTCCGCCGTAAGTTGTAGATGCACCGTGACATGCTTAGAAATTTGAGAAAGTGTTCCGGGTTCTCTTGGCATCGGGAAGGGAATTTTGGTTTCCTGTTGACTTGATTTCGGTGTCTGTACGCCATGGTCTGCGGTTTGCCAGTGTTCGACGCCAAGGCTTTCACGCAAATATTGCCATAGACTACCTGCCTGACTCAACAGACAGGAAGGAGGAGCCTGTTTGCCAAAGTTGCCAAGATGGTCGATCAAACTCGTCAGAAACGGCCCTGCAGTTAATATCTGCACATCGTGTAGCCAGGGTCCAGACTCTGAGGCCTAATTACAGGAAGAGTATGATTACCAGAGATGTCTTGTTCATTGTAAAGTACTGGATCGTGATGGTGGTTATGCGGGTTTTGTTGTGTGCAGAAATTTCAGGTATCATGGCTGGGGATCATGGACTCGTGCATGTGGTAGACTCCAAGAGAGTTTGGGACTCCAAGATTCAAGAGTCCAAGTTGGCTGGAAAAATCGTAAGTGTGTATGTGCTTCTTTGTGAAGGAGTTTTCTTTCTCTCTGCGCATGTCTGAAGCTCTTCCACCATAGCCGTTAATGAGGTTTTTGTCTGACAAAAGACATGGGAATTAGAGTTATATTTGTGTGATACTGAATGACAAGTAGTGGGTCTGGGATGGTTAACAGATTGTGGTGGATTTCACAGCCACCTGGTGTGGACCGTGCCGCATTATGTCTCCAATTTTCATTGAACTGAGCAAGAACTATACATCCTTGATCTTTCTCAAGGTTGATGTCGATGAAGTGGCGGTAAGCTTTTTGTACTGTTCCTTAGTTTCCTTGGGATTGGGAGTTTTGAAGAGCATATGAAACAAAGGAATTTCTTGGCATTCTTCAGGAAGATTTCCTGGAGATTTGCACCTGAAATGTATATCATGTGTTCCATTATGAGGATGAGTTCTCTGTTTGTAGAAGAGTGTAGGAGCAGGTGAGGTTTTGTGATGCAGATGAGAAGTGGTGTCCAGTTTGTTTGTGAAAGTGAAGGGATTGTGCCACTGGGCTTGTGCAGGATGTGATGGCAGAGTGGGATGTACATGCAATGCCTACTTTCTTGTTTATCAAAGATGGGAAGCAGATTGACAAGATTGTTGGTGCAAACAAGGAAGAGCTGAACAAAAAAGTGCAGCATTTTGCTTCACTAAGCCAATTGTAGGGCCCTGCTCATGTGTGAGGATGTGAAATATCATGCAGCTGAATTGATTTAGGGTTGAATAAAAAAGAATGATCGTGTTTTGGAGGGTGGAGAGAGTGAGTGAGTATAATTTTATCTCTGAAAGTTGTGTTCCTTTCTGAAGTATAACAAGCAGGCTTCAGAAGGTATATACAATAAACCTTATTTGTGTGCATTAGTCAATATGTTTGTCTATTGGCATGCTCCCACTCCTGTCTCCTTCCACGTATCTGTTGTAAATTTTTCAGGTCCGTGGACCCCAGTGACATTCCCACCTCCTTGGATTGCTGTACCATTTGTTGAGGGGTAGTTTTGGAGGCTCGCTTTGCTAGGAGTTGTATCAATGGGGTGGTGTGCTACACTGGTTAGCCCTCCACATGCACTAAACCCTTTGTTCTTATTATCAGATTCACCTTTGTTCTTATTATCAGATTCAAAATCCCTTCATTGGATTGTGCTGCTTTGATGCAATGAAACAACATTGTGGTGTTTTGAAACGGTTCTTATGAAACTCTTTTCTTTTGCCACCATCTATGCCATGCACCTCTAACTTACAGTGGCTACATCTTGCAGATGTATATTGACATTATGATGCTATGCTGTGTTGTGATTGCAACTGGGCAATCTTTCCCTTATGCAACAAGTATGACTAACTCTCAATATGCTGATCCCTGCCATTCAAGACAGATATAGGACCATAGTATGCACTCGGCAATTTACTATAATCCGAGCATATTCCAACAATCTGTTCCCAATGTTATTGGATGTACATTTTGACAAAATTGTAATCTGGTGAGATGTTCTCTTGAATTAAACCCAAACAATTCAATGCAAGAAAAGTATATAAAGTCTGGAGGTGAGGGCATTCTCAAACAAGCCTAGGGTAATGCTGCTGGCCAGCAGAGCATTGCACCATGTGAAACAATGCTCTGTGAACAAATGCAACCCCACGACAATGTTATTTACATAAGGGGGCATCCACAAAAAAATTGTGCTTTGAGGAGTGGAAGCCTGGGGAGGTTGTGTGCACAATAGCTAGTTATGACAAGTTTGTTAAGTATGGTTGGGATGCTAAGATTTTATGAATAATTTGTTGTAGCATATGTGATTGGCCACTTTACTTTGAAGTGTGACATCTTGTGTTCAACCCCTTTTAACATTTTTGTCATGGACAAAGGAACACTCATGCTGAGGGAAATGCTTGTGTTCTTTGGTTAACATGTTAGTACAAATGTGTTGAATTGCCCTCTTGGGGTTTGCAATATGAAATTAGATGCCATAACTATTATTTGTATTTTACTTTTCATTGGTGCTTTTGGAAAATCTGCACAAATAGGATTACATACTTGGTTATCTGATGCAATGGAGGGTTTTTGAATAAATATTTGAGGGTTCTCATGTGCCCATTAGGTACATTCCAACAATCTCACTGAATCCAAAACAGAGAGGTTGAACCAGAATGAATTTAAAAGTTATTGCACAGCTCAATGTTCTGGCTCTAATAGTCGCATTGGGTCCATTGGTAATTGCTTTGTTAGCAGCTCGCAAAGACAATTTATGATTTCAAAAAGTCATCCCTAGAAATAAAATCACTTCTTGGTATTGAATCTCCGGGGATGGAGTGTGGACTCCAAAGTAAGAGGAACAAGAATCTCTGGGAAATGAATGGGAAGATCGAAAAATTCAAAGAAGGAAAGATCTCTTAGTTAGACATATAAAATTGCCCAACCCCAAGGAAATGATTGTGCTTGTGGAGGTGTTCTCTCAAGAACGCAATGTTGTGTTCCTTGGGGGAAATGCTTTTCATTAAGATAAATATGTCGAATTATCCAATAGTGTTGAATTATCCGATGGGGATAGGGTTGTGTTCCTCAAGAAAAAGCCTCTTCATGAGACAAATATGTTGAACTAATCCCCCATGATATGGTTGAGTTCCATGGGGAGTTTCCCTAAGCACCATGGCCATGTTAACCCATTAGTGTTAAGACAAAAAATTTGAGTATATTTTTGCCTAACACAACTCACCCAATTCACAGACTTGACAATTATTGTCCAGTTCAGAGTCCTCACAGCCATGAGGAGAAGCTCAAAATGAGAGCTTGGTTGAGGGTTTATTTGCGAATGGAATTATTGGCATGTTGTGAATGAATGAATGAATGAATGAATTCTTAGGAAGGAAGAAGAGAAGAAAATTGGAGAAAGAGAGGAGATCAATTTTCACTTTCATTTACCCAAGGCCATTAACAAAGATCGGAATTCATCTACCAAATGGCGAATACCAGATTATTTGATTGGATTTGGTGATAATTAAATTATTTTTGAAATTGCCATTTTTTGAGAAATTCCCAACAACTAGAGTGCCTAAATTTCAGAATTTTGAGGTGTTCAATGCTGAAAGTTATCTAAACCTAAAGCTGGATTCACACCAAGGTTTAATAGGGATATTTTTATCCCATTTAACCCTCGCTTGATTTGGGGGTTAAAATGACAAAAATATTAATTAAGTAGTAAATTACTAACCCCTGTGCTGTTCACACAAAGGGATATAGATAAAATAGTTTGATGGGGTTAATTTCACCTTACTTTGAACTAGTCACATTGAGGGGTTATTCAAACTGCCCAAAAAATTTGGGCAGATGAAGAAAAATAAATTGGCACCCCTGAGAATTAGTGAGAAATGCTTTCCAGGATGCTCAAAAAAAATAAAATCAGCAGTTTGGGATTTTCGGGCAGATTACATAGACTGAAAAAAATTCATTTCTGCTCAAAGATTTGGGGAACTTGAAAAATCGTGATGCTTTAAAAGATTTGAGAGAAATTTTTTTCAGGATGCATGAAGGCATTTTGGGCAGTTTTGGACTTTTATTCTGCCCAGAAATATTATAAAGGTTAGAAATTTTCAATTCTGCCCAAAAAAATTGAGCACTCTGGAAAAAAATCCTGATGCTCAAACCATTTCAGGCAGTTTGGAAATTTTTATGCTGCCCGATAATTACCACCCACCATTCCAGGTGCTCACATGAAAGAGAGTATGGTGGCAAGAATAACATTAGAAGCTCTTGTGAAAATGAGACAATATTTTCACCTTTTGAAATCAAAGGAACAAACTAGCATCCTCCTTATTGCATCCTAACTTGATCGAAAATCTAGAAATATTGAAATTATTTATTACTAGGATTTTGATAGAAAATTTAGAAAAATTGAAATTATTTATTCCTAGGGTTTCGATCAAAAATTTAGAAAAATTGAAATTATTTATTCCTAGGGTTAAGATATCCTAACACATTTATCCCCTTCTTTTCCCCAATGCCATATCATTTGTCAAGTCAGTTTTAATCTCTTTTGTGTGAATGGGATAACATTAAAATTAATTTATTCGTTTAGTTTATCCCTTTTATTGCTTAGGTGTGGATCCAACATAAGGGTTATAACCCTTAGTTATTGGCATGTTCTTCATCTTTCACTAGAGTTGTACATGCTCCGTTTGGTCCAAAATATGGGCTGGAGCTTTCTTGGAGAATAGGTATATTATTGTATGCAAAAATTCTCTAGCAAAAATTGTGTGAAGTTAAATTTGACAAAACTATGCTTTGGAAAAATGTCTCTGAAAATCACTACTTAAAGTCTCTCTCACCCCATCATCAATAACACCAACCCTTCACGTCATACAATGCACTTCCTCCTTGTGAAGCTTGAAGTGAACTCAACATAAACAAACAAGAATCAAGAAATGTAATTGATGGATGTTTTGAATCATTTTGGATTAGAAATGATTGACATCCTCATTCTTGCCCAAAACAATTACCTATTCTTATAATGCAAGTCAAAAAAATTATGAAAATGATATTTTATGTCAAAATGTATTTAAATAAACAAATATTTTAATTAATCAATCAATTAATTCCACACCCCATTACCAAATCTTATCAAACGACAATAAATCAAAGGTGAGAAAGGGAGATATGCATTTTCCCAAGGGGGTTGAATTCAAAAGGTTGCCCAAGCCTACCGTTATCTCTCAATTTGTTATAGACAAGTCAAACATGATGGGATTGATTGAATTGTGCTTCATGTTTTGATTATTGGATCCAATATTCAAAGGATGCAAGCTTGTTCCATAGTGAATTTCTTTATAGAAATAAGTTTTGGAAGAGTTATGATGATGGAAACATTTTGAAATGATTTCTTAAAAGAAAGAAACTACAGAGCATGCACAAGCTATGGTGTAGTAAGAGATCAAAAATTGCTTTGAAATGTTGTTGAAAGAAAAAAATAAATTCATGTTAACATGAACCTAAGGGCTTTAGAAAGAAAAGGCATTAGTTAGGAAAAATATAGAAGTACAAGATGAAATTACAAAAGCCTAACTCCTTAAATATTTTGATGGGGTGATAGCAATGAGTGAAATAAATTCAATGCCACCTAAAGTGATGGGGGAAAAGCTTGCAAACTTGCTAAATCTCCTAATGGACTATCCAAGGTTATTGGACATGAAAAACCCCCCAAAATTTGAAAAAGAGTCAAGTTCGAAACATGTAAAAAAATGAATTTTTTTGGAATGGAATGGGTGACAACACAAAAAGGAGAAATGTACATTGCACAAAACAACAAATTAAAATCCTAAAATAGGCAAATTCAACATAACTTTGAAAGTGCTTGATGAATGTTCATGTGAATCAAAAATTTTGCTAATACAAAACCTAAAAGGATAAACAAATGACTATAGCATGAGAAGTTATATTTGAAAATATTTTTTTACATAAAATTTACAAGAACATGCATTGGAAATGTCTTCATTATTATAAACTTAAGTTAATTGGTTAAGAGTTCATTGGCTTTTAAAAGAAAAGGGCCTTTGAATTTATTTATTTTTCATTTTATTTAAAATTTAGATTTAAATTCACAATATTTAAAATTGTACATGCCCACCCCCTTTCCCTCAACCCCACAAATGATGTAAACATGTAAAGAAACCATATTGTGTACAAATAAATTTGAATTCTTTTTTGTTTACATGTGAGGGCAGGGCACCTTCCTTTAATCCGTGCATTTTCTCTGAAAAGGTCTAACATTATGTGCACATAACATTAAATACTTAGATGTATTGAACAAACATTAGCAATGGATGGATAGAATTTTAATGAAACGAGTTGAAAAAGTTTTGCTCCTAGTTCTTATGCTTCATTTTGTTTCCATGATACTTTAATTACAGGTTTAAGGATTTGGCAATTGTAATCATGTACTTTTTTTTGTTGCATTTTAGGTTTAAAGATTTCAATGAAATGTGTTTTGTTGTTATGTTTGGTGGGTCTAATTAAAAAGAGAAATATCTTCAAAAGATCCATCTTGTGCTTGCCAAATGGAAAAGTTTTATGCATGTGGATTTGAAAATTAACAAAAACATAATTTACCCCATGAAGTGCCCTTTGCATTTGGTGAAACACCAATTGCAATAGATGTTAAAACCATAATCCATTTGGGGGTCACCAAATGGAAAATGTAGCATGTACACACGCAAGCCATAGTGAACCAACACCCACCGATGCACCATCCACTATATGCATGTTATTATTTAGTTGTGTATGAATATCAATTGAGTTAATATTCGGTTTCACCTTGGTAATCAATTTTGTAAGAAATAGGTCTCATATATAAGTAGATAGGTAGGAAAATATGTATCTTTTATTAAGTAAATGGTTTATACATAAGTAAGGGTTGTTTTGACTACCTACCTCTTAACAACCCACTAGGTTGTTAATAGGTAGGTAATAAAAAAAGATAACTAAGTTAAGCACCAATGGTTAATTAATTAAGGAACTAGAATCCAATAGAAAATTGTTTGTAACCACTTACCATCCATCCTTCATGGTGCGCTAGTAGGTGTTGGTTCATTGTGGCCCACACACACACATGTAATCACATATATTACACTTTTAAAAAATAAGAAATGTTAATGGTTTCTTGTTATACATTGAAAATTTGTTGAGTAGTTTGAATGCAATATAAATCAATTTGTTTCAAAATTACACTAAATTTGCATTCATTTCCAAGAATGTTCACCCAATATGATCTAATTGATATTCGTCTTTTGTGGTGTTTCCATTGAATTGTGATTTTAATTTGAATTCATCCATGAAATTTAATAGTTCTTATTTTCTTTGCATGATTATTGTATTTAAAAATTTTAACATTACAATCTCCCAAAATGGTGATTGAACAATGTTTTAAATAATGTTGAATTAAAGTTTGTATATTGTTTAAGAATATAAAAACCACATGTGAATGAGATTATACACATATACAAAAAAAAATTGGATGTATTATGGTAAAAGTTTGTATGAATAGTATATCAAATTGTCACATAACCTTATTTCATTCATAACATTGTGTATATGTTTGCTATAATTTTGTGCTAATGCATTAACATAATCATTCATATTTTGAAAGATCCATGTATCTTTCACAAGGAGTGCTTAATAAAAATCACATGTCATGATAAAATTAAAACCATGCAAAATTTGTTTTCGATATGTTTCATGGAATTTAATTTATTATTTATAGCATTAAGCATTCTAACATTACAAGTGATATTTCATCTATCACAACATGTTACAATTATTCATATTGACATGTAAGATTATTTAATGAATTTGATGATAAATTTAATAAACTAAATAATGATTGTTAGATAGGTATGTTTAATGTTGAATGTATTGTTAAACCATCGATATTGAATGCAACTTTACTTATGAATGCCATGAACAAAGCTTTGGTTTTTGTTAAGTTTGAAGATACGTTTTTATTGTATGATTGTAATAATCCTTGAATTATAAATTTCAATGTGAAGGTTTTGCATGTTCCAACACCCCCTATAAAAAATAAAAAATTCAATGAATTATAATTATTATTTTTAATGCATAATGTCATCAAACATTAGGCTTTGTTCTTCATTTATTTTTCTAGTTAAATTGTGATATTTGAATTCTTCCATTATCATGGAATATGATGATTTTGTGAAATTATCATCTTATAATGTTTGTGATTTTTTATTTGATCCATTACATGATCGTATCACAAAGTCAAATTGTAAATCATATTGTTCAATATCAATTATGTGTGTAATGGAAATTGTATGATGTGAATTATTTATTTCATAATATGTGTTGTCATTCCAGATATTATGGATGTGATGTTTTTAATTTTAAATTGATTAAATTATTTATTTTTTTAATATTGGGATCATGTCAAGTGCATCATGCCAAGTGCATATTGTCAACTACGTAATGGAATTGAATTTTTTGAGATGAATGGTATAATGGTAAAAAAAACACAAGGTTAATAACCATTTGTTGAATATTTTTAAAAGTGTTAATTAATTTTTGAATTTTTGAATTTGCATCTCTTGTACTTTCAATTCATTTTTTTATGATAGAATGTTGTTTTGATATTATTGGCTTATTCATTTTTGTCATGTATGATGTGCAATATGTTGTACTTGCACATGGGTTGAAGATAAACTGAGTATTTGCATTTGTAAACCGCAAATGAATAACATGTACATTATTTAGGCATTGGTTTTTATGTTTATAGGAATGTTTTTAAAAAAAATGTGTAGCTTCATTAATTTGCCTCTCAAACTTAATATATATGTATTGTCATCAAGGTTTGAACAATCCAAATATATAAAAAATGATTCATTTTCATTTTCTTTTCAATTTTTCAAAGATTGGAATATTTAATTTGCTTGTGTATGTAAGTATTGTTTTGAAAATGGATAATTCCATTTACTTCAAGAAGTTATAGGATTTTTGTTTCATGCATGGTAGGTAACATGCAATGAAATCTATAAAAAACATCATTTTTCTTCTTACATGTATGTGTGTGTTAATGTTGTTGGGCTTCTACAATGGATTTGATGATAATGGGTGCATCACAAGAAATATACATATTTACAAACCATTCAATTTCTTTGCTTGTGTGCACTTTATAAAAAGATGCATTTTTTTCCATAAAATCCATGGTCATGATCATTACCATGATTCTAGAATTATGTGACAAAGAAAATTGGATCAAAAAAAAGAATGATCCTTCATCATAGGTTTGTGCAATAAAAATGTTTTATGATTATAATATCTTGCACATATAACAAGGTCAAATTGTATTAATTATAGTATGTGAATAGATTGAAGGTCTTCTATTTTATTTGGGAGATTTAATTTTCTAACATGTAATGTGTGTAAAACCATAATGAAAAGATCCCACAATCTTTCAATAGATGTAAAAGTCACAAAAAATGTTGGGGGACCAAGTTGCTAAATCATTTCAAATATATTTTTTGGAATCTCTCGTCAAGTGAATTATGCAATCTTCCAAATTGCAATAACCTAAGAACGATTTGAAAACATTATCCAAGTTTGGTTTCTCTTGATCTTAAAAAACTTTTGAGGTTAAATATCACATAGTTTTCCATTTTGTGTTTGCACCCAACTAGAACTTATGATTTTGTGGATGGAAACTTAATTACTTTAAAGAAAAGGTTTGAAATATTAGTAAAAAATCCCCATATTTATGAAACAATTCCCATTGAATTATTTGTTGATATGAAAATTGTTCAAAAATTTGTCAAGGTTAGCCATAGAATAGTGTTGGAAATTTTAATTCCTTTGAATGTTTATATTGAAATAAGATTGAAAATGAAAATTTTCACTTAGGGTAATAAAATATATTGTATTATCATAATCCATTATTTTTGGAGAGTTCAAAAAATTATGTACCATTGAATCTTTTGGTGTACAATGTCTTTTTCCACTATGGTAATTATAATTATCCAATGATGAATTATCATTTGTATAAGTTTGAATTTATATACAAAGTAAACAAAATTTCCCATTGATGGTGAACGATAACATTTAAATATTTTTATAATGGCATTTTGATCAAATCTCATAAAACAAACATTATTGTGTTTGGATGAACATTTCTTGACATATAAGGTGATTTAAATTCAAGACATTGCTTAAAAAATACTCATATTGTTGTTTCATCGTATGGTAGACATGGTAATATAGAACGTTATCACATTTGCAAGGACATTAATAACATTACCATGCATTTTACATTGTCCACAACTATAAATTTTATAATTTTAAGAAGTCAAAAGCATTATTGTCATAAAGTGTTCAATCAAAAAATAAAATAATGTGTGATATTAAGATCAATTATTGAATGGGAATGCTCAATTTGAATGTTAGGAATTTGTTCATCTTTTGTAATGGGTATTGCAATGAATGGAGACAAAATCTCACCGTAGAGGTTTTATATAATTTAGGCTATTCAACCCAAAATTGTGAGGTAAAATGTTTTTGAAATTGTATAAACTATATATATTGATAATAAAATACTATTAACATTGACACTAAACATTCCATGGATTTTTTAATTGATTCAACTTATCAAAGTCAAGCTTGTCTTTCACACTATAATGCACATCATCATTACCAATAACTTTCAAAGGAGTCACAATTGAATCATGATTACATAAATTCTTTTTTTTTTTAGGGTGCCTTGTTGGATTTTTTTTGAAAGCCAATAAAGGTAGATGTGGGTGATAATTGGAATTTACCATAAATGTGTATTGATATCTTGAGTTGCACCTATTTTTGATGAGGCAAATTAAAGGCTGTAGATTCTAACATTTGCACAATTTTTTTAGCCATTTGCTTTCAATGGTCAACACAAGTTAATTGTCAATTGCAATAGAAGCTGAGGGGG